>OHYV01000546.1_pt1 | contig 9698 bp, 9 predicted proteins | sample 1580321 | NCBI WGS metagenome assembly OHYV01 (sample SAMEA3882529, study PRJEB24775) | human gut metagenome | biome: human-associated habitat; feature: intestine environment; material: feces | place: Netherlands | collected 2009/2010 | reverse complement strand
CCCCACTTACGACGTGCGTGAGATAATCGAGACAATACGCTCGTTCAACGGCCACGCCATAGTGCAAACGATGTTCATGCGCGGCACGATGGACGGCCAAGACGTGGACAACACTGGCGAAGAATATGTCGCTCCGTGGCTCGAAACAATAAAATACATTACCCCGCGCCAGGTCATGATATACACCATCGACCGCGAAACGCCCGACCACGACCTGAAAAAGGCCTCGCCCGAAACCCTCAACGCCATCCGCGACAGGGTTATGGCAATGGGTATTCCGTGCTCAGCGGCATACTGAAAATTTAAAAATTAAGAATTAAGAGTTAAGAAAATACGACAAAATACAGCTGGATAGCCTATACCTCAACTAAGGTATAACTATCCAGCTGAGTTTTTAACGGCAAGTATTTTCATTCATCATAATACTCGACACTTATCGTGCAAGTATTCAACAGGTTGTTATCATACCTATTTATACAATTCCTTGTTATGCTTGATATCCTTCCGTCAGAATCCTTTTCATATGAATACGTGAAATAATAATCCACAAATTCAGGAGTATTAATTCTCGAAATAAGATTCGCCGACCTCTTTCCTGCAAGCCCTAATTCCAGATAATTAACGCAACCATATTCGGTTCCGTTGGATGGAAGGAAGTAATCTATAAAATAATTAAGGTCTATACTTTCGTCGTTTTTTTCTTTTGAATACTCATATTTGAGCTCCGTATCCGACATATTGAATGAAGACATATTGCCACCTGAATATGTAAACGTACCTTTATCATAGTTATTCGATATCTCAACCAAATAACCATTGTTGTCATATTCAGCCCTTGCAATAGATGTATTATTGAAGAACACCTCCGCATAATGGCCGTCGTCCTTGTGGTCTATCAGCTTAAGCCTGTCGCCTTTATTGTACCAATTAATGTACCTCACCCCATTCTGTTGCGGTTCAAAAGTCAGGTTGTCGTCTTCATCGAAAGCACCCAAGCCAAAACCAATAGCGTTCAGCTCGCCTTTGAAATCGTAAAAGAACCAATAGGAATGATAATCGTACGAATCATCGTAATCTGTAAGGAACGACAAATGCGACACTTTACCTGCAAGACTTTTCCTTCTGGTGAACTTGGCCGTAATTATATAGTCACCGTCTTGCCTTTTAAGGGTAAGTTCGTTTTCCTTCAATGACATTATAATCCACGGCACATCATCTTGATTGCGATTTATGATGTTTCCTGAAAGAGTGTAAGTAAAATATTCACTCCGCCCTGTTTCTAAGAGTTCATCATAAGCGCTTTCGCTTTTCAAGAATCCAGATCTATCTTCGTTAAATGTTATAGCGAGGTTGTCATCGTTATAATAAGACTCACTTTGATGGTCCTCGCCTTCCTCCCAATGCTGATAATAGCAAATCCATTCACCTACAAGATTCTCATAAACGACCTCCACTTCATGTCCGCCGCCTTCGCCGTCGCCTGCTCCGTCGTCATCATCATCCGAACAAGACGCAAACATAAATATCAGCATCGCAGGAAGGCACAATAAAGATAAATACTTATTCATAATGTTGAATTTTACATTTTAGCCCTCTTCAGTCCCCAAAAAAAGGCTCACAATAAACTGCAAAGCGTGGAACTGCAATACCCTACATCCTCAAACGGAGGCCCTGAGAAAGCCCATTACAAACAGATGTTATGATAGCAGCCCACGCCAAGCGTGAGAACCATCATGCCATTCACTGTTTACAATTAGAAGTTTCTCAGGTTTCCAGTATTAATGAAAGAGCATAACGCTTCTTATTCCCAAAATGTCAGCAAAGGGCGTAAGCCCATGCGATTGCAAATATATTAAAAATCAGTAAGACAACAAAAATTTATCAAGGAAATTTGTTTTACGATAGGAAATTCCACTTTTCACGGGAAATGACAATAAGAATATCAATGTAACCGTGCTTTCCTTTTCAACTGATATACTTGATAATTATCAACTAATAAAGATAAATGTTAATTCATGATTTCGTTAAGAAATAGACGAAAAACTGACTGTTAGAGGGGCACTTGAACGAATTTATCACGCAGTTTGCCATGGCGGACAATGCGGCAGAGGTTAATATTTTATGGTTTTCAACTAAAATAGCAGATGATTTCATGTTTATTTACACACAGAAGAACATCTATTGAGTGGCAATATACGGTAAAACATGACGCAAAAGGTGCCCCATTGGCATGTCAAAGGCGGTCTTTTGCATTGTGAAAGGCCGTCTTTGACATTGACGAAAGCTATAAAAACAGCAGACAATAGGCGTGTCTGAGATTACAGACTGCCATTTCTGAACGTTTAAGATGTTAAATTTAACATTACAGACCGCTAAGTTTAACAATCAGGAAAAGCCACGACCATATAAAAAATCACACATATTTTCTTAATTCTTAACTCTTAATTCTTAACTTATATGTACTTTTGCATGGTTTTAAAGAAAGGATAACAAGATATGCCCAGCATTAACGATATGACCGTAGGGTCGCCTACGAGGGATATTATAAAGTTCGCCGTACCGCTGGTTGGCGGCTACATACTGCAACAGATGTACCTTATTATCGACGCGGCCATAGTGGGACGCTTCATCGGTGTCGACGCATTGGCTGCTGTCGGAGCGTCGTCGTCGATAATGTTCCTCATCATGGGCTTCTGCAACGGCTCTTGCGCGGGCTTCGCTATACCAGTTGCGCAGGAGTTCGGGGCAAAGGATTACTCAAAGATGCGTGCCTACGTGGCCAACGCATTGCGGATTGTAGCGGTCATAGCGGTGGTCATCACCGTGGTCACGGCTGTCTTCTGCGAACATATCTTGAGGGTTGTCAATACGCCGGAGGACATCTTCCACGACGCATACGTGTTCCTTTTGCTTAGTTTTCTGGCCATTCCTTTCACGATGGCTTACAATATGCTGTCGGGCTTTATACGGTCGTTGGGCGACTCTAAACAGCCATTCTATTTCCTCATAGCGGCCTCGCTGCTCAACATTGTACTCGACTTTATCCTTATTATAGGCCTCGGCATGGGCGTTGAAGGCGCCGGAATAGCCACCATGACGGCACAGGCGTTCGCCTCGCTGCTGTGCTGGCTGTACATCAGGAAGCACCTGCGGCTGCTTATTCCGACGGGCAACGAGCGGGCGTATGACGACAAGAAGGTGGGCCGCCTGCTGATGAACGGCATACCGATGGGCATGCAATTCTCGATAACGGCTATCGGAGTGATAATGCTGCAGAGCGCAAACAACGCGCTGGGAACGGTCTACGTGGCGTCGTTCACGGCTGCGATGCGCGTCAAGTACCTGTTTACGTGCGTGTTCGAGAACATCGGCGTGGCCATGGCTACGTACTGCGGACAGAACATCGGGGCGCAAAAAGTCGAGAGAATAAAGCTCGGAATATGGTCGGCAATGAAGATAACGGCGGTGTATTTCGTGTTTACATTGATTATAATATACCCCTTCGCGGACGACATGATGCTGCTTTTCGTCGAGTCTGGCGAGCGTAACATCATCGACAACGCTGCCCTTTACATGCGCCTGTCAAGCTATTTCTTCCCCGCGTTGGGGCTGCTCACGATACTGAGATACAGCCTCCAAGGGCTCGGATTCTCAAACCTGTCAGTGCTGTCGGGCGTGATGGAGATGATAGCCCGCTGCGGAGTGAGCCTTTGGCTGGTGCCCACGTTCGGTTTCCTCGGCGTATGTTACGGCGACCCTACGGCCTGGGTGGCGGCCGACTTGTTCCTCGCGCCGGCGGTGTACTTGGTGTATAAGAAACTTAAAAAGGTGAAAAAGTGAAAGATTGAAAAAGTGAAAAAACTCTATCCTACAACAAAATACAAGTTGTTTTAACTTTTCACTTTTTCAATCTTTCACCTTTTCACCTTTTAATTCATTCCTTAAGAATATCGTTCCAAATCTTTCTCAAGCGGTCAACAAGGGGCATTACAGGTTTATGTTGCGTGCCGGTGTCGTCCGTCGGGATGTCGTCAGAAGGTTCAGTGACGGTATCGCCCCCGCCTGACGGCGTGTCGCTGGTTGCTGGTTTGTCGCCGGTGCCGCCGCTAACGGTTATCGGAATGTCGGCCGGGTCTTGCCGGGTAGTGTTAGCCTTGACGTCGGCAGGCGAATAAAGTTTCTTTATCAGGGCGCGATAATGATCCATATCGTTGTCGGCAAAGTCGTTGTCCATGCGTCTGAAGTCGTCGCTCTCGTCGTCAAGACCTGTCGCAAGGATGGCTATCTTGGCGTCGCTGTCTAAGGTATTATCTTCTGAAACGCCCCATATAACGTCAATTTGCGGTGACAGTTCGTCCATGAAGGCGTCAATCTCCTGCAGCTCGTCAACAAACAAGGGGCAGTCGGTACTGGTGTAGATGTTGAACAGTATGCGCTTAGCCCGGCTTATATCGCTGCCGTAAAGCAACGGAGAGTCAAGGGCGTTGATGATGGCTTTCTCCACACGGTGCTCCCCGCCGGCACGTCCTATGGCCATGATGGCACCGCCACCGCTCTTCATCGTCGACTCAACGTCACGGAAGTCAAGGTTGATATCGCCCTCGATGGTTATCAGTTCGGATATGCTCTTGACGGCGTTGCTCAGTATTTCGTCGGCCCGTTTGAATGCCTCTTTCACGGGTATGCGCGTGTTGGAGTATATGTCGCACAACCGTTCGTTGTTCACAATGAGCAGAGCGTCGACGTTCTTGCGCATTTCCTCGACGCCCTTCAACGCCTTGATGATTTTCTTTTCCTTCTCGAAGTAGAACGGAATGGTTACCACTCCGATAGTCAGCATGCCCATTTGCTTGGCAATGTTTGCCACCACCGGGGCGGCGCCCGTGCCCGTACCGCCGCCCATTCCGGCAGTGATGAACACCATCTTGGTATTGTCTGAAAGCAGCGAACTTAGCGCCTCTATGCTCGACTCGGCCTCCTTGCGTCCCTGTTCGGGCACTCCTCCTACGCCGAGTCCTTCCTCGCCGAGGAGCACCTTGACGGGAACGGGCGACTTGACAAGCGCCTGGCTGTCGGTGTTGCATACGGCGAACGTCACGTCGCGTATGCCCTCCTGGTACATATTTTTTACGGCGTTGCAGCCTCCACCGCCAACACCTATTACCTTGATGATATGCTTGGTCATGTCTACCGGCGCCCCGAAATCTATCACGCCGTGGCTTCTTGCTTCCATGTTCATTATGTTTTGTGTAAAATCCCGATAGGCTTGAATTCATGAATTTAGAGAATTTATAGAAGTTATCACGTCGCTCCGCTTCGTTAGAAGTTATAGCCAAATGACCTGTTGACTATTCATTGCCCATTGCCAACCTTTCATTTAGCAAAGCTATCGGCTATAACTTCTTTAACTTCTTTTAATTCTTTAACTTCTCAATGAACAGCAGCCTGCGGATGTTCATTTACATTTTATGTTGCAAAGATAACCAACTTTCCATTTACAACAATACCTCTGCAAGGCTTGCGGACGAAAATTCACGCGCCGACATTAGCGTTTTTCATGAATATTGGAGTATTTTTGCATCATGGAAACCATGGACGAGAGCAACCGTACGGCGGAAGAACTGGCACAAGAACTGGGCAGACTGGTAAAGCTGTTGCAACAGACCGGACGCTATGACCTTATGTTAAAGGCCATAAGCGTGCCCGTAGTGGAGCAGCTGCGCATAGAAGCGGCCCGGGCAAAGCTGAGCCGGCTCGTCATAACAAAAAACTTCCGCTTCATCCTCGCTGACTATAACAAGGAGGTAACGCTCACTCCCGTGCACAAGGCGCTGTACATATTGTTCCTCAACCATGATGAAGGTATTGAGTTTAAAGACCTTGGCGACCATCGCGAAGAGCTGCGCCAACTGTACAAGATGGTGGCACCGATGATTGACACGGCCAAAATCGACGATACCGTAAGCCGCCTGACCAACCCCATAGACAATGCTATCAACGAGAAATGCTCGCGCATCAAAGCCGCGTTTGCAGACCTTGTAGACGAGTACACGTTGAATTATTACATGATAAGCAGCCATACCACGCGCCACTTCAACAGCTCGTCGCGCGTTTGGTTCAAGCGTCTTAAACTGATAACGCTGCCCCGCAAGCTCGTAATCCGTGAGTATGAGGACGCGCTATGACAACAACCCTAACAGCTGTTTACCCCTAAATTTTGATACATTTATAACTTTCTGATAATCAATACATTATCTGTTTACGCACAAAAGACGGCCCTTCGCGTCGCGAAAGACCGTCTTTGAGAATGCAAAAGGTGGCCTTTCGCAAGCCGAAAGGCCACCTTCTGCGTTACCGTGAAATATGATTCAGAAAAACGTTTGCCGCAGCTTGTCCTACTGCTACTTAACCTTGTTTATCCATCCGGCTATATCCTGCATCACTTCGGGCGACATAGTCTCCTCTATCTGGTTATATTCGGTCACCATTCCGGTGGTACAATGCTGGAAAAGATGGTTCAGTCCGTCATACTCCTTTACTACGTTCATCTTGTTTGCGGGCAGCAGGCCACGTATTGCCGACAAGTTTTCGTCGGCAATTACCTGCATGTCCTTCGAGCCGTTGACGGCCATCACGGGGCATTTCTGCGCCTTTATGACGCCCGTAGGGGCATAAGAGATGAATGATTTAAGCCACGGCGTGCCACTTTCAATTACCTTCGCGAGGTTTGCCACGGCAGGTGCCGGCAGATTGACGCCGGTCTGCTTGACTATCTCGTGCGCCTTAGCGTTCGGGTCAGAAATGCTTTCCGTGCCTGCCATTGCGGTCAAAATGCCTTTAAGAGCCTTGCAATAACCGTCCGCCAAGCCGGCAGGCATTCCGCTTTGGGTTAAGATGCGACGGTTCTGTGTCAACAAAATGCTGTCTCCTCCGACGCCCGGGCCTGCCATGCTGACGATAAAGTCGGCCTTGCCTTGCGCCCCGAGCATAAACGCGATCAGACCTCCTTCGCTATGTCCGAGCACTCCCACCTTGCCGAACTCGTCCATACCGCGCGCTGCCTCGACAGCCGCCAAAGCGTCGCGCATGTTGCTTTCAACCGTGGCCGTAGCCGGATTGCCGGTAGACTTGTCCTTTCCTCGGTCGTCATAACGCAACGTAGCTATGCCGTTACGTGCCAGATAATCTGCCAAAACAAGGAAAGGTTTATGCCCGAACAGCTCTTCGTCACGGTTTTGCAGGCCGCTGCCGGTCACCATCACGACAACGGGCACATCCTTTTTATCCATCTTTTCGTATCCTACAGGATAGGTCAGCGTGGCCCCGAGACTTACGTTGTCGGCCTTGTTGTCTATTTTCACGTCCTTGGTTGCGTAAGGATACGGTTCAACAGGCGTCTGCGGGCGGTTCAATTTCACCGTGCCGGGTTTCAAGTTGAGCGTAAACGGCATGCCGCCCTGCGTGAAAGTACCCTTCATCTCGCCGTCTTTCACCTCGCCTTCGTATGTCGCCATGAGGTTGGTAATGCTTACTTTCACCTTTGTTCCGTCGGTAACGGTTATATCAGCGGGTATGCCTTTAACCCCTTGGTCAGGACTGCCGAGAGTACACGCGAACTTTCCGTCGGCGCCTTTTGTGATATTAAGCACGATGGTAAGCTGCGTTCCGCCCACGCTGAGCTTACCCGTCCAGCTGCCGTCGACGCTCTGTGCCTGCACGGATAGCGCCATGAGAAAAGCAAAAAAGAGTAAGATTGTTTTTTTCATGATGTATTGTTTTATTATAAAAAATGCGTAAAATGATGTGCAAATATAGTAAAATGTGAGCGCAAAGGCAAGAAAAACGAAGTTTTTTAACGTGACATTGTCAAGCCGAATCCTATATTCGCGAAACAAAAAATACGCAAAAGAATAACACATCGTCACAGATATGCACAGAAAAGCGCTCCCTTGCATAGTATTGAACTTAGCAATGGAGCGCTTATACAGTATCTTATAAGACTTTTACCGCTTAACCGTCAATCAGCAATCTGCACCGTCAGCGACGCATTCTGAATCTCTGTCGTATTGCTGTTGCTGCAAATATCAACCAGCTTAGTTGCGGTATTATCCTTTCCCTCATAAATTGCTGCCGGCACAAGGCTCAACTGCATAATCTTATGTGAGTTGATGAATCCGTACTGTCCGCCTGTTGGTCCCCAGAAAGCGATTGTCACGTCCTTGTGGGTCTCTCCGTCATAAGTCAATTCATCATAGACAACTGACTGGGGATAAGCGAAGAAAGAAACAATAGAACTGATATTATAAAGAAGGAAACTTCCATCTATTGTCTGGGCAGGGGCTGCCTCAATAGCCTCCTTCAGGCTTTTATGGCTGTCGGGAATGGCCTTCGCAAGCACTCGTCCTGGCACGTTGTAAATCGTAAACGTAGAGTCCGTCCTAACGGTTCCGCTTATATTCTCGACAGAATCAGTCTTATACGGATTGTTCTTATCCGTTATCGTATCATTATAAAAATAGATTTTGTTCTGGTATCTCCAATCTGAGCTGAAACCATTATACGGTCCTGCCATCTGTGTAAGGTACGTCCGATAAGTTTCGGGGTCAATTCCGCCATCGTCATCGCTGTTTATACACGATGTTATTGACATTGCGCCGACGCAGCACAAAAGAATAATGAATAACTTGTTAAATCTTTTCATTGTTTTATGTTTTTATTAAATTTTCTATATATCTAAAACCTCTGTCGGCAAAAAACTTGCATCAAAAGACGAAAAAAATGTTTTTTTATATTTAATATTTACCGATTGCCTGTTTCTATATGTGCCTAACCTCACTGTGCAGCAGGTTCATAAACTCCTCACGGGTCTTCGCCTGGTTGAACGCTCCGGAGAAATCACTCGTCGTAGTGATGGCATTCTGCTTTTCCACGCCACGCATTTGCATGCACATATGCTTAGCCTCAACAACCACCATGACTCCCAACGGTTTAAGAGTTTCCTGTATACAGTCCTTTATTTGCAGGGTCATGCGCTCCTGCACCTGTAGCCGATGGCTGAAAATATCAACCACTCTTGCAATCTTGCTCAAGCCTGTAATATATCCATTGGGTATGTAAGCCACATGCACTTTACCGTAAAACGGAAGCATGTGGTGCTCGCAAAGAGAAAAGAAATCAATGTCCTTTACTATTACCATCTGGCTGTATTTCTCCTCAAACAGCGCATCAAGCAGTACTTTATGGGCGTCCTGGCCGTATCCACGGGTAAGTATCTGCATGGCTTTAGCCACTCGCATCGGTGTTTTTTGTAAGCCTTCACGGCCAGTATCTTCACCCAACAGTTCGATTATACTTTTATAATGAGACGCAAGGTCGTCAAGACCTTCGCGGAATTCGGTTTCGGGATTCATCTTGTTCTTTGTTTGTTATTCTATAAGCCACTATGTTTTGACACGGCGCCGCATATTGTCAAATCTGGCAATACACACAATCCGCCGTTCATCATAAAGGGCACACTAACGTAAGAAAGTTAATACGCGACTGTAATCTTGCCCTTTACTATACATGCCTGCCGGTACCCCATGTTCTTGATTTCCTGCAACACTTCATTTGCCTCACCGTAAGTGCGGAAGTTTCCCACACGGCATATCCATCTCGGAGAATAAAAATGTACATAAATCGGCAGGTCTGGAAATCTT
>OHYV01000544.1_pt1 | contig 9722 bp, 8 predicted proteins | sample 1580321 | NCBI WGS metagenome assembly OHYV01 (sample SAMEA3882529, study PRJEB24775) | human gut metagenome | biome: human-associated habitat; feature: intestine environment; material: feces | place: Netherlands | collected 2009/2010 | reverse complement strand
CGCTGATGCGGCTCGAGGATGTTGTTTAGCACGTAGTCGGCAGAATAGAAGAAGGCTATCGACCCGACGGCAAACAGCATAATGAAGAAATAATGGCGTATGCGTGTGCTCAAGGCATTATATAAAAGGTAGCCTACAAGGAATGCGCTTACGGCCAGCTGCACCCATACTATGTCGAACGGAATGACGAACTCGGCGAACAGAAATGCCAGAAGGGTAGTACCGACGGTGTATGACAGGATAATCAGCGACTGTTTCTTGTCCTTGCAATAAGTGTAGACCATCGCCGAGGTGAAGATGTGCACGAGCAGCAGGACGGCAAACTTGCCTATCGAAGTGCCCGTGTCGAGCAGCAGGCTTTCCTCGTAGCGTATGCCTACGACGAAGTACACAATCATCGCTACGCCGGTGAACAGCACACTGCCTGTCATCCCCTCGCGGTAAAACATAAGGAAGAAGGAAATGTAAACGAGAGCCGAGCCTGTCTCTTTCTGCAACACTATGAACAGCATTGGCAACACCACGACGGCACATGCGGCGGCAAAGTCTTTCCAACGGTGCATGTTGAAGCCGTAGGTACTCATCAGTTTGGCCACGGCGAGGGCAGTGGCGAACTTGGCAAACTCGGCAGGCTGTATGCTTACCGGCCCTAATACGAGCCACGAGCGTGAGCCTTTAATTTCGTGGGGATTGAATATCGTGACGAATAGCAGCAGCAGCAGGAAGCCGTAAATGATGTAGGCGAAGGTGTCGTAAAACCTGTCGTCAAGCATTAGAAGCACGAATCCGAGGCAGATTGAAGTGCCAATCCATACTATCTGCATGCCCGAACGCGTGTCCAGGCTTAATATGTCGGCGTCGCCGTAAGTATAGCTCGCCCCGCACACACTGAGCCATCCGAACGCCAGAAGCGCCAGGTAAATGCCTATTGTCCACCAGTCAAGCGAGCGGAGTACGCTTTGTTGCCTATCTGTTTGCTGCACCATAAGATATACGTCTGTGTTGGAAGGCTTCCGCTTTCTTTTCCGATTCGGGCGAAAGCTTGCCTCTCAGGTACTGTTCAATCATCAGCGCGCCGATGGGCACGCCGTATTCTGCGCCGAAACCGCCGTTCTCAACATATACGGCGACGGCTATCTTGGGCTCGTTCATCGGCGCGAAGCCCATGAATATAGAGTGGTCCTGACCATGGTTCTGCGCCGTTCCCGTCTTTCCGCATACTTCATAATAGGGGCTGTTGGCCGCACGGCACGTCCCGGCCAGGACAGCCCGCCGCATGCCGGCTACTATGTAGTCGTACGCACGGTGGTTAGCCATGGTGTAATGCTTGTGTGTATATGCGGTATCGAGCGGTTCACCCTGTACTTTTCTGACTACATGCGGCTTGTAGTAAAAGCCACGGTTGGCTATTGTCGCACCGAGATTGGCTATTTGCAGGGGGGTAAGCAGCACTTCGCCTTGGCCTATTGCTATACTGATTACCGTCAGTCCATTCCATGATCCCTTGTATGCCTTGTCGTAATATTGTGCGTTAGGGATGAGTCCCCGCTTCTCGCCAGACAAGTCAATGCCAAGTTTGTAGCCGAATCCCATGCTTACCATATAGTCGCGCCATATGTTCATGGCGTCTTGTACGGTTTTGTATTTCTTCCTGTTGCCAAGCATATAGTACAGTCCCCAGCAGAAATAGCCGTTGCACGAGGTACCTATGGCCGGCACAAGGTTTATAGGTGAGGCGTGACCGTGGCAGCCTACATGCAGTCCTCTGCAATAAAAACCGTGATGGCACGGAAACATCGTATTCGGCGTTATAATGCCTTCGGTGAGGAATGTTAGGCCTTGCGTTGTCTTGAATGTCGAGCCTGGCGGATACATACCCATGATAGAGCGGTTTAAAAGAGGCTTCCATGGGTTGCGTGCGAGTGCAAGATGTGCTTTACTTCGTTTGCGTCCTGTAAGGCTTCGTGGGTCGTAAGTAGGCGATGACACCATGCATAAGACCTCGCCGGTTGAAGGCTCGATGGCTACAATGCTGCCTATTTTACCCTCAAGGAGCCGCTCTCCGAGGGCCTGCAGCTTGACATCAATGCTTAATGTGAGGTCTTTGCCGGGCACGGGGCGGCGGTCCAGCTTGCCGTTCATGTAGCTTCCCTGTATCCGTCCGTGGGCATCGCGTAGCATAATCTGCATCCCTTTCTCGCCACGCAGCTGCTTTTCGTAAAACTTTTCGACGCCCTGCTTGCCTATGTAGTCGCCCAGTTGGTAATAGGAATCTTCCTCAATGTCGGATTGGGATACCTCAGCCACGTCGCCAAGTACGTGCGCCGCGTACGGAGTTGTGTATTGCCTGACGCTTCGGCGTTGGACGTAGAAGCCGGGAAACCGGTATATCTTTTCCTGGAAAACGCTGAATTCCTTTTCCGAGAGTTGGCTCATGAACATTTGTTGGGTAAACGGAGAATAGCCGGGATTCTTGTTCCTGTCCTTTATTTCGGCCATTCTTTTTTCGAAATATTCCTTTGTTATTCCGAGCGACTGGCAGAAGTCAACGGTGTCAAGACGTCCTTTCTCCTCGTTCATGACCACCATTATGTCGTATGCATTCTGGTTATATACGAGCAACCGGCCGTTACGGTCGGAGATAACGCCGCGCGCCGGATACTCCACTTTCTTCAAAAAGGCGTTGCTGTCGGCGTTTTTCTTGTAGTCGTCACTCATTATTTGCAGGGTGAAAAGCCGTATTATATACACCACGACGATAAATACGGCCACTCCGCCGATGACGTATTTCCTATTTTCAAGTCCGTAGTCCCTGTCCATTTTCAAGCTCTTTCAGCCATGAGTAGTGGTGTTTACCGTTTCCTTACGTTTTCGATTACGAGGATTAGCACCACCGTCAGCACCGTGCTTCCGCATATATTCAAGGCCCATTGCAGCCAGTTGAAGAAGCTGAACATTTCAACCGTAAAGAACAGAAGGTTGAAAATGAAAACGCAGATGATGGTATAATACACGTATCTTGCCACTCCTAGCGACTTCATTGTCGGCATCATGTCGTCAGAGCTGTCCCTCGGTGCGAAAAGATTGAGCAGGTATGGCTGCAACAGTCCGATGAAAGTAGCTGACGAGGCTGCCACTCCGGGAGTGTTGGAGAACATATCAATGAATATGCCGAGGAAGAAGCTCCACAACAGTACGGCCCATCTTGGGAAGCCGCGCCTGAACAACATGATGAAATAAACGTACAGGAAAGGCGTCGCGCAACCGAAAAGCTCGATGTGGTTGAGCACCAATACCTGTACGATACATAAAATAATGAATGTGAAGAAATGTCTTATTACTTCGATTTTCATTCCTAGCGTTCCTAATTCTGCTTCAGTTTCAGTGAGTCTTCGGCGCTTTGCAGCAGTTCTATACGCTCTTTCATGGCGCTGTTGTCAATGACGCATACGTCACGGAGGTTGCCGAAATCGGTGGTCAGGCGTACTTGCACACGGTAGGAAAGGCCGTCGCTCGAGTTGTAAACGTGGAGAATTTGCCCAACGATAATGCCCGGCGGAAAAATTGACGAGTAACCGCTTGTCTCTACGAGGTCGCCCAAACGGAAGTGCGCATGTCGTGGAATGTCGTCGACGTACGCAAGGTCAGAGGCTCCGCCCGTCCAGTGCAGGTAGCCGTAGTATCCTCTCTTGCGGATTGTCACGCTGACGTTGGACTTTGAGTTGAGCAGTGGTATGACGATGGCATAATGTTCTGATACCATGTAAACTACGCCTACCACACCGTTGCCACAGGCTACTCCCATGTCTTTTTCCACTCCGTCAGCCCGCCCTTTGTCTATCGTTATGAAGTTGTCGCGTTTGTCGAGCGAGTTGGTTATTACCTTCGCGGGTATCAGCTTGTACTCGTTCAGCACTTGCATTTGCGTGCGCAAGAGCCATGTCGAGTCGCCGGTCTGGGTGTGTACTTGCGCCGCGAGCTTTCTTATTGTCTGTTCGAGATACAGGTTGCGCACGTTCAGCTGCTCGTTGATTTTCGTCAGGCTGAAAAAGTTTTTGATGGCAGCGTCAACCTCATACACCTTTCCGGCCACCACGTTTGCCGACGAGAACCATACGCTGCCCTGGTAACTGTTGAACCTGAAGAGCAGGACGAAGCTCACGACCTCAAGTATTACAAAGACAAACCAGTGATTGTATTTTGTGATGAAATCAATCAGGTTTCGCATTGTTTACCTCATCAGGAATGAGAAGCGGTCAACGTTCTTGATTGCTATGCCGGTACCTTTGGCCACGCTGTGCAGCGGGTCGTCGGCGACATGGAACGGTATCTTGATTTTATCGGTGAGCCTTTTGTCGAGGCCGCGCAGCAATGAGCCGCCTCCTGTAAGGTAAATGCCGTTCTTTACGATGTCGGCATACAGCTCGGGTGGCGTCTTTTCGAGGGCTGACAGTACGGCATTCTCTATTTTCGCTATGGTCCTGTCGAGGCAGTGGGCTATCTCCTGGTAGCATACGGGCACTTCCATGGGCAGTGCGGTTACCTTGTTCGGGCCATGTACGACATAGTCTTCGGGAGCTTCTTCGCCAAGATCCGTGAGGGCCGAGCCTACGTGAATCTTTATTCGTTCGGCCATGCGCTCGCTCACTTTTACGTTGTGTTGCTTGCTCATGTACTCGCGAATTTCGTCCGTAAGGTCGTCGCCGGCTGTGCGGAGTTGTTCGACACTATTCCGCCCAACGAAATTACCGCTATCTCGGTACTTCCGCCGCCTATGTCTACAATCATGTTGCCCTCCGGAGCCTCTACGTCAATGCCGATACCGATAGCTGCTGCCATCGGTTCGAATATAAGGTAAACGTCGCGGCCGCCGGCATGCTCGGCAGAGTCTCGTACGGCGCGCAGCTCAACCTCGGTAGAACCCGACGGTACGCCTATCACCATGCGGAGCGAAGGAGAGAAGAGGCGGCTGCCAGTGTGTACCATCTTGATAAGTCCGCGCATCATTTGCTCGCAGGCAGTGAAGTCTGCGATTACTCCGTCACGCAAAGGCCGTACTACGCGGATGTTGTCGTTCGTCTTCTCGTACATCATCTTGGCCTTGTCGCCAACTGCTATCATCTTGTCGGTGCGGCGGTCAAGCGCCACTACCGAAGGCTCGTCAACAACAATCTTGTCATCACTGATAATGATGGTGTTGGCCGTGCCTAAGTCCATTGCAATCTCTTGGATAAATGAAAAGAATCCCATACCTTATTTAATTCACTATTCTTATTTCATAATTCGTTATCGGGCGGGATTTAATTCGTAATTCATAATTCATAATTCATAATTGGGATTCACGATAATCCGGCATGATATAAACGCCATTAACCCAATTATGAATTATGAATTATGAACTATGAATTAAACCAGTTGTGTATTGCCGTGTCGTAATGGCTGCTTACTCCGAAGGCTCTTGTGGCGAACATGCGGCGGTCTTCGATGTCGGTCTGCGCGCCCTTTTTGTTCAGGATGTCGAGCAGAACGCCGTATTCGGCCTTGCTCGGCACTATTACCACGTCATTGAAGTTCTTTGCTCCGGCACGTATTAGCGATATTCCGCCTATGTCTATCTTCTCGATTATGTCAGCTTCAGACGCTCCGCTGGCCACGGTCTGCTCGAAGGGATACAGGTCTACGATGACGAGGTCTATTTCCGGTATCTCGTATTTACCCATTTGCTCACGGTCGCCCTCGTTGTCGCGGCGGCCGAGTATGCCTCCGAATATTTTGGGGTGGAGTGTCTTTACGCGTCCACCCAGGATTGAGGGGTATGTCGTAACGCTTTCAACTGTCTGGCATTCATAACCCAAAGATTCGATAAACTTCTGCGTTCCGCCTGTCGACAAGAATTTCACACCCTCCGCGTTGAGCTTCGCAAGCAGCTCGTCAAGCCCGTCTTTGTGGAATACAGAGACGAGAGCCGTCTTGATTTTTTTTGTTCCTGACATATCTTGATAAACTTGATTGTTTTTAGAGTGCAAAGATAGTGCAAGTTGAGCGAAATACAAAATAAAAGCGAGTAAAACGAGCATTTATTTTTATTTCCGAGACGCAGCCTATATTCTGTAAAGATAATGCAAGTTGAGCGAATTGCCAAATCGCCGAAAGGCAAATACAAAATAAAAGCGAGTAAAACGAACTTTTATTTTTATATGAATGTCCGCAATTAACCAAACCGCCATTAATAAGGCATAAACCAACGAGGCATTTGTCTTTAACTCCTTAGTGAGCGAAGCGAACGTTAACTACTTTAACTCCTTTAACTACTAATGAATGGGAGCTTTGCGGACATTCATATATTTTTATTTGTCATCGCTTCCGTGTTTTTCGTGGTGCCGTTGGCGGCGCTTTTTCCACACAGTCTCGGCCTATTGGTAAGTCGCTGATAGTCAGATGGCTTGCAAAATGCCGTCTTTCGCATTGTAAAAGACGGCATTTTAGGCGTTAAAAGGTGGCCTTTTGCAACGCGAAAGGCTACCTTACGGAAATCAACCTACGATATGTCCGTCAAACAGGTGTATCGTCCTGTGGGCTATCTGGGCGTCGTGCTCGTTGTGGGTAACCATCACTATGGCCGTGCCTTCCTGGTTAAGCTCGGTCAACAGACGCATTACCTCGGCGCCGTTCTTCGAGTATCAGCTTGGGATTGGTTACGACCGCACGGGCTATCGCCACACGCTGCTGTTGTCCTCCGGAGAGCTGGTGTGGGAAGTGCTTTGCCCTATGGCTTATGCCCATGCGCTTCATCACCTCCTGCACTTTCTGCCTGCGTTCGGCCTTGCCCACGTTGAGATAGGTCAGCGGCAGCTCGATGTTTTCCTCCACGTTAAGCTCGTCTATGAGGTTAAAGCTCTGGAAGACGAAGCCTATCTGCCCCTTGCGAATGCCCGTGCGGTCTTTCTCCTTGAGCAGTGATACTTCCTGTCCGTCCAGCCAATACATCCCCGAAGTGGGGTTGTCCAGCAGTCCGAGTATGTTCAACAGTGTTGACTTTCCACAGCCCGACGGACCCATTATGGCGACAAACTCGCCGTTGTTGACTTCAAACGATACTTTGTCCAGCGCGATAGTCTCCACCTCTTCCGTGCGGAACGACTTGCTAAGATTCTCTACTTTAATCATATTTTTTAATTTTTAGTTGACAAGTTACAAGTTGACAAGCAGACGAGGAGATTTGTCTTTTCTCCTGGATGCCGTCGTATTGTGGCTTTCTTAACAACAAGGCATTTCTCCTTGTCTGCTTGTTTGCTTGTCACTTGTCTGCTGTTAATAATTCTTCCTTTTTATTTTAGTTGACAAGTTACGAGTTGACGAGCATACGAGCAGATTTGTCTTGCTCTGACGAATATGTCTGGCAGGAATAATATACCTTATATTCTGAATGCCGTTTGACGGCAAAAGGTAATCTCCTTGTCTGCTTGTCACTCGTCTGCTTGTTGACTTAAGAATATCATTCGTCTTTAAGATACTTCACAGGATTGCCGTTGGCGGTCTTGTATGCGTCGGCTATTACCGTCGCGGCGACGACTGCCAGCACGGCGACTGTGCCCAAGACGAACAACCAGAGGCTCATGTCGGCCTTCACGCTGAACTCCTCCAGCCATTTGTCGGCTACCATACCGGCCAGCGCCGCGCCGACGACGGCCGATGGAACTGCCATAACCAGTATGCCGCTGAGCATCAGGCGGAGCACGTCACGGGTGCTTGCGCCGTTCACTTTGCGTATCGCTATCTCCTTGCTTCGCCGCTGCATCTCGTCGTTTACGTAGCCGATGAGGCCGAGCAGGGCTATCAGCAGGGCGCACAGTCCCGCTATGCTGACCGACGAACGGAAGTTCTTTACCGCGTCATAGTTGGCGTTCAGCTGCCTTTGGTAGCTGTCAACGATGATAGTCTTGTTGGGATACAGCCGTTGCAGACGCCGCTGTACGGCCTGCATGTTGTCCGTTGTCAGGTCGTGGAACTTCAGCAGGAAGTAGCTTATGTAGCTGTCGTAAGGGTCGGCGTAGAACATCATCGTGGGGCGGTCGTCGTCATCCAGCGCCGTGCTTGCGTGGAAGTTGTCGTATATTCCGACGATGGTGAACAGGTTGGTATATACCCGGCTGTGCTCCGTTACAAGTATCTTGCGGCCTATCACGTCGTTCCATCCCTTCTCGTTCTTCAGCTTTTGGGCGAAGTCGGGGCTTACCATCATCTCCCTCAGGCTGTCGCTGTGGGCGTTGAAGCCGCGTCCCTGCTTAATCTTAACGCCCGTCATGTCAAGGTAGTTGGCGCCCGCCATGTACAGGTCGTGGGCGTTAAACAGCTCTTCTCCCGTCTCGGGGTCAACTATGTTGTTGCCACTGGCGTTGTCGTACATGGGGTATGTCACCTGCGTCCACGCCTCTATCTCGGCCATCTTGTTAAGTTCGGTCACCATGGCGCGGCGTTCCTGTCCCTTGGTTTGGCTGACGTTGATTATCGCCAGGCGGTCTTATTCATAGCCGAGGTCGAAGTTCACCAGCTTTGAATACTGCCTGTTGACAATCAGGAGCAGGCACACGAGGAAGCTGACGAACACGAACTGAACGGCCAGCAACACCAGCTTCCACCGCCGGCGGTTCTCCGTGAAGCCGCGGAAGGCCGTCGTCACGGGCACGGCGTTGTATATCTTGCCGGGCAACAGGGCGCTGATGATGAACACAACGACCAGCAAACTTATGAGCACCAGCACGCCGCTGTTGGTGAAGAGGTCGGTCACCGGCGCCGACAGCAGCGTCTCAATAGAGCCTTTGCAGGCGTAAACCAGCGCCCCGGCCAGCGCCAACGCCATGATGATATGCGCCAAAGTCTCGCTTACCGTAATGCCGAATATGCTCTTGGGCATGGCTCCGTAGCACTTTCTTACCGCCATTTCGCGTGCCCTGGTGACGGTGTTTCCCATCACGATAAGAAGGTAGTTGAGCACGCTGGCGGCCAATACCACGGCGGCGAGGATGAGCAATACGGGCAGCATCTGCTTCGCGTCGCTGTTCTCGTAGTGGTATTCTGATATCGGGGTGAACGCCAGCGAGAAGTCGATTTCTTCTTTTTTCAGTTCCTTTAAAAACTTGTTCACGATACTTTTTACCGTCGCGTCGAAGTCGCCAAGCTCGGGATTGCAACCCTCGGCCACCTTTATGAACGACTTGTAGCGGTCGTTTCCTACCAGGTTGTCCTATCCGTCGTAGCTGAAACTGCGCTGTGTCGCCATGGATAGCATGACGTCATAGTCGTGGAAAGTCGAGTTCCAGGGGTAGTCTTCATACACTGCGCCGACGGTCATCACCAGTCCCGGGATGGTGGTACTCTCCAGTTTGCGGCCTATCACGTCGCCGCCCATGCGCTCGGCCATCGTCCGCGACACGAGGCAATAGAACGGTTTTCGCAGTACGTCGTCAGCGTCGCCCTCCAAAATCCTGGCCGGGAACACCTTGAAGAAGCACGAGTCAACGATATACACGTTGCCCTTGACGCGACGTTCCGTGTCCATTTTCATCTCCTTGTCGGTGCAACAAGGGTTTATTCTCGTTGCCTCCGTTATCTGCGGGATATACTTTTTCAGTGCAGGGGCAATGCCTCCGGGCGTGTTTCCGTACATAGATTCCGGGTCGGAACCTCTCTGTATAATCTCGCTTATCCGGTAAATGCGGTCG
>OHYV01000539.1_pt1 | contig 9870 bp, 20 predicted proteins | sample 1580321 | NCBI WGS metagenome assembly OHYV01 (sample SAMEA3882529, study PRJEB24775) | human gut metagenome | biome: human-associated habitat; feature: intestine environment; material: feces | place: Netherlands | collected 2009/2010 | reverse complement strand
GCTCATCGCAAAATTCGCCCATTATGCACTATACCCCCTTCGATTAAATAATGGTTCGTACGCATAACGTAAAGCCGAGATAGCATGGTCGTTACCGTCTGGATATCCGCTGATAACGTTCCCGTCCTTATCCCGGTCGTATTCGTATTCCGTGATTTCTTTGTAAGCGTGCGGTGTCCGCTTCGGATCAATCACGAGAGTTCGTGCCTGCAGGAATTTGAATCCGTATTCAATGCTTCCAGGTCCTTTGATTGCTCCCCTTGCCGGGAGTCCGGCATCCCTATAGTCGTTTACGGACTTAGGCTCCGCGGAATCGCAGATAATCGTATAGTCATCATACCCTTTTTCTTTGATCCATTTTGCTGTTTTCTCATTGCTCCACTTATTCACGTATAGTTCGTCAATGAGATAGATTTTCTCCCGCGCCGAATCGTAGTAAGTCCGCAGGTAGCAATACTGATCCGGGTACCATCCGAAGTCAACGCCTGGATAGATACGGTCCATGTGGCTAATCTCTTCTTCTGTGATGTCTCGGATCTCCAGATATTCAAACACGTTTCCGCCGTCTCCGTTCGGGATGCCGAGATACTCATGCTCGTATGCTTCCGGATTGACTTCTTTTAGATGTTCCGCGTCCTCGATGAACTTCTTTCCGAGCCATTCCGGCGGCGCGTCTGTATAGCACGAGTGATGTATCACTCTTTTCGGATTCGGCACGAGCTTAATTCGGTTGACCCAGTTGCTTTTGCTTTTGGGAGGGTTGTAGGATGAGAAATCATAGGAGATGTCACCGCCTCGCAAAACTGACTGATTCACGGAACGCTCCTGTGCGTCGCCTTTCATCTGGTCTTTCTCCTCTTTCCAGAGGATTCCAATATAACCAAATTCGGGCTTAATGGATTTCAGTTTTGTTTCGTCATCCAGCCCGCGAAAGTATATCGTCTGTCCGGTCTTGACATATTTTATTTCTAGCGGCGATACTTTAAACTCGAACTCTTCCATCAGCCCAAGTTCATTTATCGCCCATTTCATGTTGGCATACACGGAATCTTTCAGTGTTCCAGCCACCTGTCTCGTGATGCAGGCGTGCATCTGAGGGTTATTCTTGAGAATTTCAACGATTTTGAACGCCACATAGGACGATTTCAGACCGCCGCGCCCGCCCTCGAATACATATTCAATATTCGGCTCGATCTTACGGTTGATGTCAACGAATGCTTTTCCAATCACCCTTGCTGGCAGTTCATAGGCTACTGTATCTGCTTTCTTATCCGCTACAAGCTGCTCCCACTTCTCCACAGCCATCATGTTTCCCTCGATGGCCTTACTGTACACCGACGCTACGATCCGCGCGTTGTTGTTCGCGTTTTCATCGTCAATTCCAAGCTTTGCTAGAGACTTTTTTGCCTGCGCAGGTGCCGGGTTCTCGGCTATCATCTTAGCCAGTTCGGAAAGGGTCTTTTTCTGCCTGCGCACCTGTCCAGACTTGATACCGCCTTTTCTGGCGTTCTCTCTTACCTCGCTCTTACTTCTCCGGTTTGTCGGTATTAAGTTTTGTTCGTTCGCCATTCCATCATCTCTGTTCCCTTTCCTGCAGCTTTATTTCTTTACCCAACTCTTTGTTTTACCGTCCCACCGAAAGCCTTTTTCTTTTAACATGCTTCGTATGTTGTAAGTTTGTCCCGAAACGCTGTTTACTTTGTCCCATCTGATACCATAGCTTTCAATTCCCCTGGAATCATCGTAGCTCACAATACCATGTTGGATTTTATACGTCACGTCTTTGGTGTTCGCTTTCGGGTTGCTGTTGTCGAACGTTCCATAGGCTTTTACAATCTCTATTCCGCCTTTTTCATTCTTTTGTTCTACCGCTTCATACACATCATCTCTATAGTGTGGACCATAGATAGAATTCCGGCGGTAGAATGTCGTGATCGTCTGCTCTTTCGCTTTCGGGTCCAACGCGGATTGGCTTTTCTTGCCTATGCCGCTTGCCCCCCCTCGTCCGCCCAACTAGATTCCCTCCTTCTTGTATCTCTCCTGGAATGCTGCGACCTTTTCCACGTCCCCTTCCAGTTCTTCCGGAACTTTCCCGAAGAAGATCACATGCTCCGGTGATAATCGTTTCATCATTTCTTCATATCCCCGCAGGAATGCCGCCTTTTTCGCCTTGCTGTTCTGCGTTCCCACACTGGATACTGCCACCACGCTTCCCACCGGCTCGCCTCGCAGTGCTCGCAGCGTAATTGAATCCGATCCACTCGCAATTTTTGTACTGTTCTGGCATAATTTCGGGGATTCCGTACTCTCCCACGCCGGAGAAGATCATTTTCTCGAGATTGTCATAAGTCTTGTTTGTAGGCATAAAAATCACCCCCATACTAATACACTTCTATTCTTAGTGTACTGGTATGGGGGCTTTTCGTTGTACCCTTTTTGTTACTCTTCTGGATATGTTTCTGTTTTTTCTTCTCCTTCCAGTCTTAAAACCACCTTATAATCTTTCTCAATAATTACGTTTTCATCAACCATGCTTACGATCAGATCATTGTCTCTATTCAATATCTGGATTTCTGCAACATTTTTGTTTCCAATCTTCATGATTTTTCTTCTTCCTTATCCGCTATAGTCCTCAAACCTTTTTACCTTCATGAACGTGTAGACAGAATTGACCCATCTTTGCATTTTCTTTAGTGTATCGCCGCTTCTTAATTTTTGCTTATCATATATCATTACATAAGGTCGATATCCTATATCTCGAAGCGTATAGATTCTATCTAAATCTTGTTCTACTGTGCTGTCAAACCCGCAGAGGACGTACACTGTCATTTTGTGATAGTCCCACCCCGTTTTTGCTTTAAACATCTCAAATTTGGGGATTATTTTTTCCTTGTCTTCATATCTGTCCCACGCAAAGTGTATTTGTTTTATTTTCATATTCTTTACATACTCTGCTTTTTCCTCGGACATTATGCGAATATCGCATCCTTGTGAAAAATCTATATACGCTTTGCTTTTGATAAGCTGTTCACTTAAGTTACGCCATTCCTGGCACGCAAACATATTTGGATCAAGTAATACTATATTTCTTTGTCCGTTCCAAAATTCATTTAAATTTGCAACTTTCCTTGAGCATTTTCCCTCTTTTTCTCCTACTATGCAAAACTTGCATCCTCTCGGACAACCTCTTGTCAAAAACCCATATGCCGTATCTTTGCATTCATGATATAATGAATAATCCGGATAAATGTGTTCTATTTCATAAGGAAGAGGATTCCCACCAGTTGGATAATCATATCCTGTTCCACCTCTAATAATTTTATTCGCGCAAATTGGATGCGCATAGTCCGGTGAAAAAGTGAATACTTTACTCATATACACCAAATCATAAGGTTTTTTCCATGCCATCAACGGGTCATACCATTCTACAAGATCCCCGTTTGCCTTATGATATGCAGAAAGCTTCATCAAAGGAAGATTAGGGAAGTTATGACCGTCAACATCAATAAGTCCAATTTTCATCATAACTCCTTCCCGTGCAGAAGCAGTAATCTATACAGCTCCTCGATTGTCTTCCGCCTGTATCCCTGGAAATCTTTCCGCTGCATTGGAATGTACTGCACCTGGCTGATTCGGTCATACCCAATTCCAAGCGTCAGATTCGCGAACAGGGCACTCGATATCTCCGGGCAAGTCTTCTGTGCGGCCTGCAAGATAAGATTCTGGTCGTAGTCGTGCGCGTTTCTGCAATATGATACGATCTTATCCCCAAGTTCTTTCGAAATCCCGTAATCTTTCAAAAATGTGTTCCGGATGCTCATGGTGCAGCTCCTTTCTGCGTTACGCTTCTTTTACTTCATCTCTTAACTGGCAGAATTTGTAGGTGACGCAATACTCTCCCACACTGAATACCGCAATATATGTAGAGATATCAACCAAAGTTGCATCGCTCCACTGATACGAATTTACGTTGCCATCCGCGATTGACGGGCGGCGGATCTTATACCTGTTCCCTATCACAAGTTCTTCTTTAGTCATTTTGATTTTTTCTCTCCTTCTTCATCCAGGTTCATGCTGTCCAAAATATGTGCGGTACCGTCAAAAGAATCTTCTGTAAGTCTTTTCACTCTTCCCATCTTCACTCCTCCGGCATATCCATATACCAAGCTTTTTCGATTTCATCCGCTAAATACACAGCAACTCCTGCGTTGCATAACGCACTCTGCGTTGCGATCATGTCCAAAACTTCCATTGCTCTTTCTTCTGTTTTGTAAGTCCCAAGCTGTTCGAATTGGTCTGCGCAGATTTTAAAACAACCTCCAACCGTCTCAGCCACATAAAGCACTCTGCAAGTATCAATATTGAAGATTGCTTTCTTGTCCTGTCTTCTAATCAGCATCTTCTTCCTCCTCTTCTGCTGGCATTTGATACACATATTCCTGTGCCAGCGCTTGATACACGGTTACACGGAGTCCGCCGATCCCTCTACCCGCGTAAATGATTTCATCTGCTTTGCAGCATCCAATTTGCTCAGCAATTTCATCAAGAACCTTTTCTGCTTTCTTTTTTGTTTTATAGACTCCTACTACACCTGCTCTTGTCTCGATACCATACCGGCCGTCCGGTCCGCAGAACATACGGAAATCATTTCCGTATGTATCTACCACAAGATCTTTGTTTTGACTCTTAATTATCATTCCTTCTCCTTTTTCCTCACGCAAATCTCAACTGTTCCTGGCTGTCATCGATATTCAGATTCGGCACCCGTTCCCCTACTTTTAGGTATGGGCAGTTGGCTTCTTTGTACTGCTCCATCGGTTTCACCTTCTTTCTTTTTCAAAACTGCTTTTCAGCATCCCCGCTTTGATCAGCTCGTAAATAATATCAAGGCTTGTTTTTCTGTTTCTGTACCTGCAATTAGGATCCGCGTGAATTCTCGGGTCATCATCTCTCCAATCATTTACCTCAAAGTATACATTACTCACAAAAAGCATCTTTTTTCCTCTTGCTACGCACAGATAATAGCATTCGAGGTCACTCGATATTCCTTTGCATTTTTTAAAACCAAATTTTTCAAATTCTTTCGCTTTTACCGTTGGAATCAGCATATTTTTTCACCTCCTACGCAAACGATTTTTGACGTATTTACGCAGATTGACTTTAAAAATATCCTCGGTCAGATGCAGCGTGGTCGGGTGCTTGGTTTTATGCATCAATATGGCATCCGGATCGTGATTGATCGCTATATATGCCGGCCGCCCCAGTGCCATCTCAATGCCAACGGAGGCACCGCCACCGCCCGCAAAACAGTCAACGATAAGATTCTTTTTCATAGAATTACCTCCAGAATATCTTCCAAAGGGACATAGTGTTTCATGTTATTCGCATAGTAGACAACAGCACATTTTACAGTTTCTTTCGCTCTTTTGGATACATAAAACGCTTCCGGAATAACTCCGACACCTATATCACATTCCTCTTGATAGACTGAATCGAGATAACCTTTTATAACAATATCCTTATACCCAACGATTACGCCGATGAAATTCTTGTCAACATGTTTGAAATAGTTTTTTTCGATATACTCAACGTCTTTTTCGACAGTTCCATCATTGCCCATGCTCACAAGATTATTGTCCATTGCATCAGCAGTTAAAGTTTTTCTGTCGAGTCGCAACCATTTTCCGTCGTTAAATTTTTTATAAAAGCCTTTGCATTTTACCTTGTCGAATAAATTCATATGTTTTTCATTCAGAAGCCCGGTATACCCTTGCCCCGGCCGGAGGCTGGCTCCTTTCTTTGTGTTTGTTATTTTTTATGTTTCTTGTTCCACTCGTTCAGAAATTCAATTTGCTCCTCATCCTCTTTCGGATCTTTTTTCCGATCCGGCGGGTCAAGCATTAGTTTTGCTGACGCGAGAATCACCGCGCAGAACAGAATGATTCCGATTATTTCCATTCTCTTTTCCTGCCTTTCCGAGAATCTGTTTTCTCGTTTTATCCCATTCTTTCAGAAGAGCATCCGGGAAATTGTTTTTATCGTATTTCGTTTCTTTCATTCTTCCGCCCCTCCAAAGCCAAACTCTTTTGCGAGATCCATATCCTCAAATTCCAGCGTCGCGCCGGTCTTTTCGTGCAGCTCCTCGTACATCTTAGCCAGACCTACACTGTTCATCTTCCGTACTGCCGCAGTGTAGTTGTCCATGTACCGGTCAAGCGCCTTTTTGTACCCCCAGGTCTCATAGATCGCCAGTGCCGAGCACACGACGTTCGCCGCGCTGATGCAGTCCTCTGCTTTCAGCAGCTTTTCCTGTGCTTCTTTCTGGTAGGCTTCGGACAGGTTTCTCTGCATCCTGTCCACCCATTTCCGCAGGATCTCGAGCTTTACGCCTGTGATCCCGCTTACCTCTGCGGCTGTCATCGTCTCAGGGCTTAACTTAGTTGACGACTTTTTTTTCAATTTGTTGCTCATAGGTCCCTCCCCTGTCCTTTTCTTAACGTTTCATCATCTGGAAGAAGCAAAACGCTACTGTTGCGCAGATAATTGCTGTTTTGATTACTGATACCATGCTTAACCTCCTGCCAAAGCCTGCTCCAGCACCGTGAAATCATAATCCCGCTGGTTGAAATTATTAAATTTGTTTTCTTTCTGCTGCTTCGTCGGCTCTCTTTTTCCCGGCTCATAATTCGCGTCGAGATAATCCACGTAACCAGAATTGAAAAAGGTACTGCCGTACTGCGGCTTTCTCCAGTCCTCCTTTTCCAGTTCCGTCTTATACCTCTGAATTGCTCTCTCAAGCTCTTCATTCCCGATTTTAAGCAGTTTTTTCTTTGCTGTATCACTTATCTGCCCCTTGCCTTTTTTGTTCGGATACAGGCTCCACAACCGCTCGAAAAGAATCTTTGCTTCTTTGGTTTCCTCCGCCTTTTTCGCCGACTTCGGCTCTTCTGGTTCTTCGTGTTCCTCTTGCTTCTCCTCTACCGGCGGTGGTGTTTCCTGCTCCACAGCTTCTATTTTCGCCTGTTCCCTGTACCGCGCCTGCCGCTTCCGGTTGCTCGCCCGGATCTGTTCCAGCGCGGCTACGTTCTGATGTTCTTCCCATCCAGGGATCAGAAGCGTGTTTTCCTCGTTTCGGCTTATCATTCCCATACTTTCCAGCGCTTTCATGGCTACCAGAATAGTACTTTCTGGGAATCCAAGCTCATTTGCGAGCATCGCCGGAGTGTACGGGATGTTTTCGGTAAGGAAAATATAACCATTGGAATTACACCGCCCGGCCAGCGTCAGCAGCATGACCCAGATAAGAACGATGTTGTTTCCCTCCGGCAGGCCGCGCAGATACTTGATCTTTCGATTATCGAACATGTCTATCGACATCTTAACCCACTTAACCTCGCCCATCGTCCGCACCTTCTTTCAGACTCATTCCCGCTTCGTATTCGCGGAATATTGTCATCCAGTCATCAAGTTCCATCGTGACTAGGATCTTATGATTGTTTCTCTTGTGGAATACTGCAGGCAAAACGTCTTTTCCACTTTCTTTCGCGTCGTGTTTCGCCTGATCCATCCAGTCATAGAGCTGCATTCTCTCTTGATGTTTCGCTTCTACGTGGATTCCAGGGAGACCTACAACATCGGATGCATCCCCGGTGTTGCCGCAGTATTGCGCGGTCCGGCGGGACTCCGTGTAGCCATACTCCCGGAACTTTCTGGAAAGCTCCAGCTCGAAGCGTTTCCCTTTCTGTTTGCTGTTAATCGGCATCTCTGCCCCTTTCCGGCGGCTCCAGCCAGCCGCCTTTTTTGTCGTGACGTATAAAACATGAACCGTTTTGAGATACTCTGTTGACAGTTCCATGCTGGACTCTATGACTTCCCATCCGGGTTATCATCTACAACAATTCCGTATACGTGATACATTTTTTCGAAGCTCGGCATTCCGCGTTGATGTGCGATCGTGTGGTGCGTCCTGCACAGGCAGATTTTCCGGTATCTCGAATCATCCACCCGCCGCCGGTCATTTCCCATGCCTATTGTATCAACGTGGTGGATTTCGCCATCTTTCCCGCACACCACGCATCTTCTGTGCTTGATGCACGCGTACAGGTACTTCCCGACATCATCCGCGCGCTCTATTCCGCTGTCTGAGAGCGGTATTCCCTCTTTCAAGACGAAATCCATCACAAACGTAATGAAATCCCGTGCCGTCCCCATTGAACAGTCTGAAAGGGAAAAATACGGTTCTCCTGTCTCGATCATGTAATTACATTTCATAATCTCTTTCATCTCCTCCGGGAGATAGCCCAACTCAATAGCTATATCCCGGATGGTTGCGTATGCTTTCTTCCGCTGCAGATTGGAGATATGCCGCCCATCGTCAAAACGCATTTCTGTGTTCGTGATGGTTTTGTTCTCGATTTCTTCTTTCAGTCTGTTTTTCGGCAGCCGCACTACAAGCCACGTATCACCGTCTTTTTCCACGGATTTTACGATTTCAGCCAGAGCGTGCATTATGCATCACCCGTTGGCACTTCTACTGCATTCGGTGTCTTTTGCAATTTTTTCATTGCTTTGTTGTACTGCAGAATATTCAATTTTTCTAATGCATCGACTCCAAATAATGCAAAAATCTGTTCTTTTCTCACACCGGTACGGCTTAATTCAGCGTTGATTCTGCGTACCATTTCCTCGTTAATTAAGGATTTCCCTGCATCCGCAGTTGATTGTTCATTTGTTTTTCGTGCTTCTGGAGATTCTGCATCTGGATCGTCTACCATATCCGCCGTTGGAATGCAGAACACCTGGAAACAAGCGTATTTGTAAGCAATTGCCATTGCCTTATTGGTTGCCTTATCTCCTGTGTCCATCGCTTCTCCTACAATGGTCGATTCGACAAAGGAACCATCCTCCGCATAAAATGTGAATTTGATTTTGCAGGTCACATAATGCATCATTGAACCGTTTCTTGTTTGCAGTTCTTTCACATCTCGTTCCAGAATATTCGGGACGATTACAACCTTGTTTTTTGCAAGTGCCGGATGCAGTGCGTTGTAAACATCATCAATGCTTCTAAATTTGAATTTTTGCTGTTCATTCATTTTGTTTTTTCCAACAGTTCCAACATCCGCGATAACACCCGCTATAGATCTGTAAATCATCGGATATGCTGTATTTTCCGGCATCAAGCGTTCCTCCTTTCAAACCAAATACCGATGCTGTTAAATGCCATCTCTACGCGCTCCAGCTCTTCCTCTGTAGCAACCACCTTGTAAAAGGCTGTTACCGTTTGCGGCTGAGGAAATGGCAAGTCATCTTCTTCATCTTCAAGGGAAAATGGTACTTCCGGATCTTTTGTTGCAACTGCCGCCGCTTTCAGCGTTTCTTCCGCCTTTTTTCGCTCTTCTTCTCTGGCCTTAGCAATTTCTTCAATCTTTCGGCGTTCTTCTTCCCGCGCTCTCTCAATCTCAGCCTGCCGACGCTGCTCCTCTTCCTTCTGGCGACGAATCCGTTCCTGCTCCAACGCACGTTTTTTGTTTTCTTCGTACGTGTTAATTTGGGTAAGAGCTGTTCCCAAGTCGCGGCCCTTCTTGTAATTCTGCAGCGCATCCTCCATGACATCTGATTGCGTGTTACGAATGATAGCAATTTCCGAAACCGTTTTTTCTACCAGCGCTGTCAGATCCTTTTCAATTTGTTTCATGTTGGTTGTGGCATTATCCCATTTTTTTACGTAGATTTCTTTCAGTGGCAGATACTCCGTCCATTCACCTACACATTTTGCATACAACGTTTCGATTTCTTCGTGACGTTTTCGAATACGCTCTGCTTCCATCTCTTTCAACTGACTGTCAATAAGGCAAATCGGCTCGTCGA
>OHYV01000537.1_pt1 | contig 9919 bp, 9 predicted proteins | sample 1580321 | NCBI WGS metagenome assembly OHYV01 (sample SAMEA3882529, study PRJEB24775) | human gut metagenome | biome: human-associated habitat; feature: intestine environment; material: feces | place: Netherlands | collected 2009/2010 | reverse complement strand
TGGTGACGGGGCAGTTCGCGCCCGTCATGCTGACGCCCACGCTCTGGATTGCGTTCTTCTACACGGTCATCTTCGGCGGCGTCATGGCGATGCTCTTCTGGAACATCGGCGTGCACAATGCCGGTGCCAGCGTCACCTCCATCTTCCAGAACATCACGCCAGTCATCGGCATGATCGGCGGTGTCCTCTGCTTCGGCGAGGTCATCGGCATCATGGAACTGCTCGGCGCAGCGGCCATCTTTGGCGGCGTCTACCTGACGACACATGGCGGCCTTCGGTGAGTCGGCCCTCAGAGAGATTACTAGAAAAGCGGTCAGATGCATGGCGTTTGACCGCTTTTCTTATTGTTTTAGAGGCAAAAAACAATATTTTATAGCAAGATAATTCGCCTTCATAAAGATAGCCCCAAGAAAGCATTGAAAATGCTAAGAAAGATAACAAAAGAAAATCATAACATACTCAAGAAAGACAAGAAAGTATAGATGAAATAGTTCGAAAAATATTAATATAGTATATAGATAGAGATGAAGAGCGACTTCATCCACGAGATATCAAATGTATCATTATTCAATATTCAATTGGGAGGGGTTTTCAATGAGTAATCCAGGAGCAGCTTCGGCTGAATCCGGTGCGCATCTGTCTTGGCTGACGCGTGTTGCGTACGGCCTCGGCGATACGGCACAGAACGTCGTCTGGGGTGCAATGGGCATCCTGACATTTTTCTACACCGACTACGCGGGCATCGACCCGGCCATGGTCGGTCTGGTCATGTTGATTTCCCGTTGCTTCGATGGTTTCTCTGATGTCATCATGGGCTTCCTCGTCGAGCGCACGAATTCAAAATGGGGCAAATCGAGACCGTGGATTCTCTGGATGAGCGTACCATTCGCAATTTCCATCGTCCTCATCTATACGGTACCACATGGTTCCTCGGCTATGCAGTTTGCATACCTGTTCGTGACCTACAACCTCTGCACGACGGTCTGCTACACGGCACTCAACCTGCCGTACGGCTCGCTGTCCGCGATGATGACGCGCTCCTCGAAAGAGCGTGACATGCTTTCCATCACGCGTATGTGCCTGTCTCCTTGGGGCCGTATCCTTTCCGTCTCGGCTACACTGCCGCTCGTCAAGATTTTTGGCGACAATCAGATGGCCTGGGTCGAAGTCATGAGCGTATGGGCTGTCGTTGCCCTGCTGCTGCTGCTCTTCTGCTTCTCGAAATGTAAAGAGACGGTCGTCATCGAGGCGCGCAAGAAGGTCGCTAAGGTACCAGTCGGCAAAGCACTCAAGTGCCTGGCCGTCAACAAATACTTCTGGGCTGGTATGATCATCTGGATGATGCAGAACGTCATTTTCACGATCACCGGTACCATCCTGCCGTATTACTGCAAGTACATCTTCATGGATGATTCGCTGTACAGCGGACTGTACCTCTTGGAGACGCTCATCACGATCTTTGTCATGGCCGTCTTCAGCCCGAGACTCCTCAAGCGTTTCGGCAAGCGCAACATGAGCCTTTACGGTGTCATCATCTGCTTCGTCGGTCATGCGATCTTCCTGCTGAACCCGACGGACTTCAACTGGGTCGTCTTCAGCTGCGTCATCCGCGGCATCGGTTTTGCTCCGGTCCAGTCCGTCATCTTCGGCTTCCTCGGCGATGCTGTTGAGTATGGCCAGTGGAAGACCCACATCCGCCAGGAAGGCCTGATCTTCTCCGGCGGCTCCGTCGGCACGAAGGTTGGCTCCGGCCTCACGAGTGCAGCCTTGACGGGCCTGCTCTCCTACGTTGGCTATGTTGCATCTTCTTCGGGTGCAGTCGCTCAGTCTCAGGACGTCATCAACATGATCGTCTCCATTTACGAGTGGGGCCCGATCTTCGTCTGGGCTGTCCTGCTTCTCATCCTGTTCTTCTACAAGCTCGATAAGGTCTATCCGCAGATCATGCGTGACCTCATCGCTCGCGAAGCAAAAGGCGAACTCTGATATCTGCTATATGTACAGCCGGCTTGTTCTACGGATGAGCCGGCTTTATATTTGAAATTCTTTGCATTCTGGAAGGAGAGGGAATTTATGGAAAAGAACACTCTTGTCACGATCACGCGCCAGTACGGCAGCGGCGGCCGCGAGGTCGCTGACCTCGTGGCGAAGAAGATGGGCGTACGTCGCTATGACCGCAAGGTCGTAGCCATGGCTGCCGAGAAGCTCGGCGATGAGGCGAACTTCCACGATCTCATTGAGCGCTCGTACAATGCGCCGGACAACTGCCTTGGCAACCTCGGCGACTATGCCTATGAGCGCGTGCCGCAGCACAACCGCATGTACATCGAGCAGGCCAAGGTCATCCTCGAGGTCGCGAAAGGGGACGGCAGCGCTGTATTCCTCGGCCGCTGCGCGGACTACATCCTCAAGGATCAACCCAATATATATTCCTTCTTCATCTACGCGGATGATGATTACCGCCTGGCCCGCGCCAAGACGCACTATGCCGGCCATACGATCAAGGAGCTCGATGCCGAGGACAAGCACCGCGAGCAGTACTATGCTTATTACACGGGCCGCACCTGGGGCGATCCGCAGAATTACGACCTCATGATCAACACAAGCAAGATTTCGCTCGAGGCCGCAGCTGACCTGATCATCTCTTACATCGAACTGCGCCAGAAAAAGGCGGCAAATGCCTGACGACGCGTTCCGGCAAAAAAATAGACCATCCATGCAGATGGTCTATTTTTTTGCCGTGTTCAGCCACGGAAATAATGTCTGCTCCCATTGGCAATGCGCACGAGCGTCAGCATAACGGGGACTTCCGTCAGCACGCCGACGGTCGTCGCGAGAGCTGCGGGGCTCGTCACGCCGAATAGGGCGATGGCCACGGCAACGGCGAGCTCGAAGAAATTCGAGGCGCCGATGAACCCGGCCGGGGCGGCGATGGCGAAGGGCAGGCGCAGCAGATAGCAAACGCCGTAGGTAAGGAAGAAAATCAGGAAGGTCTGCAGGATGAGCGGCACGGCAATCAGCACGATGTGCAGGGGATTCTCGAGGATGACCTGTGCCTGGGAACTGAAGATGATGACGAGCGTCAAGAGCAGGCCCCAGGTCGTCACGCCGTCGAATTTGTGGACGAAGATCTGGTCAAAGTAGGCCTGCCCCTTGCGGCGGATGACGGAGAGGCGCGTGAGGATGCCGCCAATCAGCGGGATGACGACAAAGAGGACGATGCTCAGGAACAGCACATCATACGGAACGGTGACATGAGAGACGCCGAGCAGGAACTTGACGATCGGCACAAAGGCCACGAGGATGATCAAGTCATTTGTGGCGACCTGGATGACGGTGTAGGCAGGGTTGCCGCGCGTCAGCGTGCTCCAGACAAAGACCATGGCTGTGCAGGGAGCAGCGCCCAGGAGCACCGCTCCGGCCAGGTAAGACGTGGCAAGGTTTTCTGGCAGCATGGCGCGGAAGATGACGAAGAAGAAGAGATAAGCGAGGGCGTACATCGTGAACGGCTTGATGAGCCAGTTGGCGATCCAGGTCACGAAGAGTCCTTTGGGCGCCCTGCCGACGGCCTTGACGCTCTCGAAGTCAACCTTCATCATCATCGGGTAGATCATGAGCCAGATCAGGATGGCAATCGGGATCGAGATGCCGTCAACCTGGAGTGTCGAGAGAAAGGCGGGCACAGACGGCAGGAAATGGCCGATGGCGACGCCGACGATCATGCAGAGCAGGACCCAGACGGTCAGGTAGCGCTGGAAGAAATTGATGCCGCTCGCTTGTTCATGTTGCATAGAAAACACCTCTTGGATAGATAGATAGAAATTTGTAAATCTATAAAAGAAAAAAATACTGCCGTCACTCGCGGCAGCGGCAGTCAGTGGCCAGGTCATCTGTCGGCGTTGTGTGGCCGAGTGCCTGGAGGCAGGCGCCGATTCTGTCGAGCGTCTCGGCCTGGCGTGTGTAGTAGATCCACTTTCCCGCCTTGCGGCTCGTGACGAGTCCTGCGTCGCAGAGGATTTTCATGTGGTGTGAGAGTGTTGGCTGTGAAAGTGCCAGATTCCCGAGCAGCACGCAGGCGCATTGCTCCCCGCTGCCCAGAAGCTCGAGGATATGCAGCCGGTTGGCATCTGCCAGGGCCTTGAGAATCTTGACGGTTTCCATGGAATCCATCGAAAGCACCTCCTGTAGTCATATCGATGCACATCAATGTAATAAGCTCAGTATAGAGCAGGGACAGGGGGTTGTCAAGGCGTCTGACAGGATGCTATAAGATTTTGTGAATCTTATTTTTCTTTTGACTCGATGTGGTAGTATAAAAGATATATGTGAATGGCGTTGCGCATTTGTAGGAGGCGATTTTCTTGATCAAGGCATTATGCTTGATTTATCTGATCTGGGGCATGAATTGGGTCGTCATGAAGACGGCGAATTCGTTCTTCCCGCTCATTACCTTTGTGGCGTACCGATTTTTGTTCGGTGCGGCCGTCCTGTTGTCGGTCTGGCTCTGGCTGCGCCTGCCGCTGCCGAAGAAGAAGTACTGGCCGTGGATTTTTCTCACAGGCATCCTGCAGATGGGACTCAACAACATCGCGGCGCAGACGAGCATGGTGACGCTCGGCGCAGGCATGGTCTCCGTGCTCAATTACAGCATGCCGGTCTTTGCCGCCGTCATGGCGCACTTCCTGCTTGGAGAGAAATTGACATGGCGCAAGGGGCTCGGCATTGTTCTGGCCTTTGCCGGCATGGCCGTCTTCATGGATGTGCATGCGGGCGGCGATGTCACGGCCATCTTCATCGGCCTTCTGAGCGCCGTCTTCTGGGGCCTCGCAAGCATCTTCGTCAAGCTCAAGCTGTCGGATGTCAACGCGATTTCCCTGACGACGTGGCAGATGGTCTGTGCATCCTTGACGCTGCTCGTCTACACGACAGCCGTGCCGCAGGGACCGGTCATCTGGAACAAAGAATCCATCCTCTGCCTGTTCTACAACGGCGTGCTCGCTTCCGCTCTGGCATTCTTTCTCTGGAGCTGGATCCTGCAGCACATCGAGGTCAGCAAGGCATCCGTCGCGGTGCTGGCTGTGCCAATCGTCGGCGTCATCGGCGGCATTATCTGCCTCGGCGAATCCATGACGCTGCATATCCTTTTGGGCATGCTCATGATCATGGTCGGCATTTACGTCGTCGTCACCCGCAGGAAGCAGCGGGCATAATAAAAGGCGGTGAAGGGAGGATATGGTATGGCAGTTGAAGAACCGGGCGTGCTCTGGCGCGACGGCGTGCCCGCTGAATTTACGTAAAGAATTGAAGGCGGACAACTCCCCAACTATTGTATTAGTTTAGCGTATGTTGTATAATATAAATATGAAAAGAATATACCATTCAAATCACAACATCGTCTATTCATGCAAGTATCATGTCGTATTCTGCCCCAAATACCGCCGTAAGGTTTTAGTGAACGGTGTAGATACAAGATTGAAGGAGCTTGTTGAGCAGATTGCCGAGGAGTATTCGTTCGAGGTCATTGAGATGGAGATCATGCCAGACTATGTTCATCTCCTCTTGGAAGTTGACCCTCAGTTCGGTATCCATAAGGCAGTCAAAACTATAAAAGGCAGGACATCGCGGATACTTCGGCAGGAATTCCATTTCTTGACAACGAAACTGCCGACACTTTGGACAAATTCCTATTTTGTCTCGACAGTAGGCGGTGCTCCCTTGGGAATCGTCAAACAGTATATCGAGAGCCAGAAAACATCGCAAAGAAAGTGAGAATGTGGAAACATATACACTGGGATACAAATTTCGCATCTATCCGAATAAGACGCAGGCACGGTTAATCAACCGCACGCTCGGCTGTGTCCGTTTCGTGTTTAACCACTTCCTTGCGGTCAGGCGTGATGAATGGAAAGCGAACCATCATTCTCTGACTTACGTCAAGACGTGTCAGCTCCTCACCAATCTCAAGAAGCGCGAGGATACATCCTGGCTTTCCGAAGCAGACAGCATGGCGTTGCAGGAATCTCTGCGCAATCTTGACCGCGCCTATGAGAACTTTTGCTTCGGAATCACAGACTTGCAAAGTCGATTTCCGATGTAAGTTGGAGTGAGTTTTTCCGCCAACTTGCGTACAAGACGGAACTGCACGGCGGCGAACTGCTGAAAGTGGATACCTTCTACCCGTCGAGCCAGACCTGCAGTCTTTGCGGCTATCAGAACCCGTTGACAAAGGATTTGAGTGTCCGCGAATGGGATTGCCCGGCGTGTGGAACGCATCACGACAGGGATGTGAATGCCGCAAAGAATATCCTGCGCAAGGCTTTGGAGGATAAGTCCACAGCGGCATAAGCTGAACTGAATATGTACCGTGGGGCACACGGGAATTCACGCTTGGGGAAATCGTGTAAGACGCCAATTCTTTGGAGGCGGCGCAGTGGTTGTCGAACCAAGAATCCCCTGCCTGTAGGTATGGGGAGTGTCAAGATGGCACGAAATCAACATAGATTGCCTTTGCCACGACGCAGTCGTACAAAGAAGACAAGCCGGTTGCCATCGAATATTGAGCAGTGCTGGAAGACACGAGCAAGCGACATATAAAATGAAAGTATGCCAGCCACAGCGCCAAGCGTTGCGGCTGGCATACTTTCATACGATAGGCATGGTACAAAATCATCCCAATGTTGCCCTGGAGGGATGAAGGTGCAAAAGGCCCGGCAGAGTGCGATGACTCTGTCGGGCCTTTGGTCAGACTGTCCATTTGCGGCGGTATTCGCCCGGTGTCATGCCGAGCGCGCCCTTGAAGACGTTCTGGAAGTAATTGGAGTTGTTGTAGCCGACCTGAGCGGCAATCTGGGTGATTGTCATGTCTGTGTTGATCAAGAGGTTTTGAGCCTCGCCGATGCGGCGCAGGATGACGTACTTCATCGGTGAGAGGCCAATCTCTGCCTTGAAGAGGTGAGAGAGGTAATAGGCATTCGTATGTGTGGCAGCGGCGATGCCACCGAGGCGGATGTTCTCTTTGTAGTTCTTGTCGATGAAGGCGCGGGCTTTTGCCGCGAGCGTCGGCGTCTGCTGGCGCTGTTTTACACCTTCTTCGCGCAGGAGCGCTGTGAGCTTGGCGGCAAGTGCCATGGTGAGATAGTTGGCAATCTCAGCGTGCGCCTTTGCCTCCTGCTCGATGGCTGCGAAGAGGTTCAGGATCTCGGAGAAGTGCTGCTTCGTTGGCTGGATGGGGCAGTATCCGTCCGGCAGCAGATGATCGACGGGCAGTCCCTCGATGCGGAGCCCGTTGATCGCGATGCAGTAGGTTGCCAGGTTGCTGCCACTGCCACCGAATTCGTCGTGGACGGTATGGCTGTTGTAAAAGATCAGGTCGCCCTTCTGCGCCGTGTAGCGCTGTCCGTCAATCATGTAGATGCCCGCACCCTGCGTGATGAGCACGACTTCACAGAGATAATCATGCTCGTGCATGCTTCGCGGCATATGCGAGGCATCTGCTCCGACGTGACAGACGTATTCGAGACGCGGCGTGGAGTTCTTGCAGAAGGTAGAACGATAGCGGTGATTGGGAAAATACTGAAGCAACAAACTCCCCTCCTGACAGAGTGCATATATCAAATAGATCGTAACATAATCATTCTGCATCATGTATCTGGTTCTATTTTAGCAGAGTGCACATATATGTGCAAATATTTTATCATGAATTTATCAAGAATAAATCAATATATAATATATACTTATAACAAAAAGGACCCCGGGGAAGGGGCCCTTTGATTTGGTATGGAACCATGCGGCAGGGGGTGCCGCACGGAGAGGAACGAAGGAATAAATGATTGGGTTCAGGATCGGTAGAAGATGATGTTGAATCAGAGGCCGTACTGGGCGCGGATCTCTGCAATCTTGACCGGGCGATGCTCTTCGACCGACTTCTTGGCAGCGAGGCCAATGAGGACCGGCTGCAGGCCGTCGTTTGCATTGACCGGGGTCGGCGTGTCGTTGACGATCGCTTCGACGAACTGATTGACTTCGTTTGCATAAGCCATCATGTAGCGCTCGAGGAAGAAGAACATCGGCTTCTCGGCGATGACGCCGTCCTTGCAGCTGTAGACTGCATTGGAATCCGAATCGTTGGAGATGGCGACGCAGCCCTTTGTGCCGAAGACTTCAGCGCGCTGGTCATAGCCATAGCAAGCGGCACGGCAGTTGTCGATGACAGCCGTAGCGCCATTGTCGAGCTTCAGCGTGATGATGGCCGTATCGATGTCGCCAGCCTTGCCGATTTCCGGATCGACGGTGACAGAGCCCTCTGCATAGACTTCCTCGACTTCTGCGCCGGAGAGATAGCGGACCATATCGAAATCATGGATCGTCATGTCGAGGAAGATACCACCGGAAATCTTTACGTAATCGATGGAAGGCGGTTCCGGATCGCGGGACGTGATCTTGATGATCTGCTGCTTGCCGACTTTTCCAGCGACGACAGCATCGCGGATGGCCTTGAAGTTGTGGTCAAAGCGGCGGTTGAAGCCGACCTGGTATTTCTTGCCCGTCTCTTTGACGACGTCGAGAACTTCCTTGATCTTATTGACATCATGATCAATCGGTTTCTCGCAGAAGACGTGCTTGCCGGCGCGCAGTGTTTCGATGGAGAGCGGGGAATGCTGATCCGTGGAAGCGCAGATCAGGACGGCTTCAATCTCAGGATCGTTGAGAATCTCATGGTAATCTTTCGTCGTCTTCTCGATGCCGAGGGACTTTGCCCAAGCTTCCGTCTTCTCGTTCATGAACGGATCAGCAATCGTCTTGACCGTTGCGTTCTTGACGAACTTCGAGATGCTCTCGCCATGTACGTGACCGATACGGCCTGCGCCGATAATACCAACTTTAATCATTGTGATAACCGCCTTTCTCTGACTGCTATTGAACAATTTTTTGTTATCTATATTGTTCTTCTTGATTAACTTTATGTTTATTATAGCATGAAGTGCACCGTGTATTCTTCGTTTTTTTGGTGTAATTTTTTGAAAAGTACAGGGATGATTCAAGCGGGACGGAGGTGTGTGGAAACAGGACTATAAAATCTTGCTGTCATGATGGCGGGAATGCGAATTGATGTGATATTGATGGGAATTGATGGGGCTTGATAGAAATTGGAAGAAGCAGACATATCAAAAGAGGCTGCCGATACGGCAGCCTCTTTTATGCGGGGGATTATGGGGGAATCAGAGCGTGGAGTCAACCCAGTCGCCTTCGTAGGCGCGGCGGTAGAGCTCGACGACCTCGTCCTTCGTGTATTTGCGCGGGCTCGTCAGGGCGCAGGCGTCCTTGAGAGCGTTGCCTGCCATGAGCTCGAAGTCCTCTGGCTTTACGCCGAGTTCCTTGAGCGTCTGCGGGATGCCGACTTCGCGGCTCAGGCGGCGGATGGCATTGATGCCCTTGTCGGCGGCATCGTTCGTGCTGAGGCCGTCGATCATCTCGCCCATCGCACGGGCGATGTCGCGGAAGCGGTTGAGGTTGCTGATGAGGTTGAACTCACAGACGTACGGCAGCAGGATGGCATTGCAGACGCCGTGCGGCAGATTGTAGAAACCGCCGAGCTGGTGAGCCATGGCGTGGACGTAGCCGAGCGAAGCGTTGTTGAACGCGATGCCTGCGAGGTACTGGCCATAGGCCATCTTGTCGCGGGCGTAGAGGTAATCGCCGTTGGCGACGGCTTTCGGCAGGTACTTCTGGATCATGTTGATGGCCTGCAGGGCGGCGGCATCCGTCAGCGGGTTGGCGGCGGAGGAGACGTATGCCTCGATGGCGTGCGTCAGAGCGTCCATGCCCGTTGCGGCCGTGAGGCGCGGCGGCATGCCCTTCATGAGGACCGGGTCGTTGATGGCGATCTGCGGCGTGACGCGCCAGTCGAGGATGGCCATCT
>OHYV01000536.1_pt1 | contig 9920 bp, 10 predicted proteins | sample 1580321 | NCBI WGS metagenome assembly OHYV01 (sample SAMEA3882529, study PRJEB24775) | human gut metagenome | biome: human-associated habitat; feature: intestine environment; material: feces | place: Netherlands | collected 2009/2010 | reverse complement strand
GATTCCGATCTCAAGAAGCTTCGTGCCGACGGCTACCTTAAGTAAAGACAAGACGAGGAGATTCCCATCAACATCTACACTATCGTCCAGCTGGTCAACACGCTGTTCAACTTCTATTCCACGCTCATTGTCGTCTACTGCTTTATGACGTGGATTCCCATGAAGCAGGGTGGTTTGCTTCAGGATATTGCTGCGGTGCTTGATAGCGTGTGCGGTCCGTGGCTCAACCTGTTCCGTCGTTTCATCCCGCCGATGGGCGGTATCGATTTTTCGCCGGTCGTTGCGATTATTGCGTTGCAGTTGGTGCAGAGGCTGGTTCTGCAGCTTCTTATAGGTATACTCGTGTAGAACTGACTTAGTAACTTACGTCGGGCGTGTAGCGCCGAGGCGATGAAAAAGGAGACTTGTTATGGCTATTACCCCTGCAGACATCCAGGCTCAGACTTTCTCTGAGGCCAAGCGTGGCTACGATCCTGCTGAGGTCGACGTCTTCTTGGAGACGCTGTCCTCCGAGGTTGACGCTATGCTCGCTAAGATCGTCGACCTTAAGGGTCGTCTGACTGCTACCGAGCAGCAGCTTGCCGATGCACAGGCTCAGCTTGCCCAGGCTCAGGATACCGCCGACCAGGCCGTTCCTGCCGCCCCCGTGGCTGCTCCCGCCCCTGACTTCTCCGCTCAGGAGCGCCAGATTTCCGCTGCCCTGATCGCTGCCCAGCAGACCGCTGAGACCATCGTTAACGATGCCAACGAGAACGCTGAGCGTATCCGCAATGAGGCTGACGCCAAGGCCCGCGAGGTTATCCGCCAGGCTCTGACCGAGAAGCAGGCCGAGCTCGAGGAGATCGATCGTCTCAAGGCTTCCCGTGAGGAGTTCAAGGCCGAGTACCTCAAGCTCATCCAGCACTTCATGGACGATGCCCAGAATTCCTTCCCGGCCGATCTGATGGCCTCTACGCCGGTCGGTTCTGCCGCTTCTCCTGCGGTGACTGTTCCCGCCGAGCCGCTGCCCGTCGCTGACCCGGTTGTCCCCGTGGCCGATCCCTTCGCCCCGATCGACAACTTCGCTGCCGACGACCTGGACTAACATTCGGCCTACAATTTAGTGCCTAGAAAGGATCCGCATCTTGCGGGTCCTTTTTTATGACTGTGCCGGGGTGCGCAACATAAAAACCGAGCCCTGCACATAGTGGCGCAGAACTCGGCGAACGGGTGAGCGGTCAAGGGTAGGTTTTAAGGCATGTCCCAAAACCTACTTGAGGAGGAAGTCGGAGAGGGGAATGGTGCGGGCCTCGCGATGCTCGGGATCGGCGATGTGGTCGGCAGGATATCCGCAGACGAGCATGTGATAGGGATAAACGCCTTTGGGCAGATTGAACTGCTCCTGTGCCACCTCAGGCTTAAAATGGCATACCCAGCACGTTCCCAGGCCCTGCTCGGTGGCCTCCATCATCATCTGATCACACACGATGGACGTATCGATTTCGCTGGAATTCATCTGATCATACGGGCGCACCCAAGCATCATCGGTAACGCTGCAAATAAGGAAGATAAGCGGAGCGCCAAAGATAGACCCATCACGAGCAAACCGAGGCTGACAAGCAGCAGCCTTCTCCAGAAGCTCAGGCGTATCCAACACCATCACACGGGTTGGATGATTATTACAAGCAGAAGGAGCAATACGCCCAGCCTCAACAATGGCATCCACCACAGCCTGCTCAACAGAACGATCCTCAAACTCACGACAAGAATACCGAGACCGAGCCAGATCCAAATACCCCATAACCAAACCCTCCAAAGTCAGAAAATCAATCCAAGGTAAACCAAAGGGTACCCAAACCCCCATCCACCCAAACGCCCACCGAATACCAAAGTGTTCAATTGAGTATTAAAGGCCCCCTCGGCCAACCCCCCATTGCGCTCTAACTATCAGCCAAAGTTCCAATGGTGGTACGTAAGGCGAAGGGCCGGCCACGGTTTACTTTCGAACGACTCTGCTACGCAGCCGGAGTGAGAAAGCAAACCGTGGCCGGCCCTTCGCCGCCGGGACACGTACCCCCAATTAACTGTTCTTCATGACAATCGAATCCACAACATCGGCCACATTCTCACAGCAGTCAGCGCAGTACTCCAGGAAGGCGTATACGTCACGCCAGGCGATGACCTCGAGCGGGTCCTTGCCGTTAACGTGCAGGTTGCGCATGGCGTTGATATAGAGCTCGTCGGCTTCGGACTCGATGGTGTTGATCTGGATGACGAGTTCGCGCAGGGTCTTGGACTTGCGGTAGTTGGGCAGCTCGACCATCAGGTCTTTCATGGCGCGGCAGGCGTCAGTCACCTTGTGGGCGATGACGATGGCGTCGGGATGGATGCTCTGGATGTTGGTGAAGTAGACGCGCTGCACGACGCCCTCGATGCGGTCGAGCACGGTGTCGAGTGAGCAGCTCATCAGATCCAGATCCTCGCGCTCGAGCGGGGTGATAAAGGCGGTGAGCAAGGCGTCCTCAAGCTCATGGTGCTTCTTGTCGGCCGCATGCTCGATCGCGTGCATCTTGTTGAGCATATCGTGAATCTTTGCGGGATCGAAGTTCTCGAAAATCTTGGTGAGCAGCTCGGCGGCCTGGACGGCAAGGTCGGCGCAGGCGACGTAGTTGTCGAAGTAGAACGAATCGGGTTTCTTTGCCATGGGTGGGTCCTTTCGAGGCGAAGACGGGTGGGCGAGGTAATGCAGTCCGGATGGACGTTCGGTTTGACTAGAGGAACATCATGAACAGCTTGGCCATGACAAAGCTGATGAGTCCGCAGGCGGGGAAGGTGAAGAACCAGGTGAACATCATGTCCTTGACCACGCCGAAGTTGATGGCCGAGAGGCGCTTGACGGCACCGACGCCCATGATGGCGCAGGTCTTGATGTGCGTGGAGGACATAGGGACGCCGGTAAGGGTGGCAAGCAGCAGGTTTGCGGCGCCTGCGAGGTCGGCGGAGAAGCCCTGGTACTTTTCGAGCTTGACCATGCTCTGGCCGACGGACTTGATGATGCGCTCGCCGCCCACGCTGGTGCCGATACCCATAGTGGCCGAGCACAGCAGCATAATCCAGATGGGGATGCCGGCATCGCCGACGCTCGTCTGGCCGCTGGCAAAGGCCACGCCTAAAAAGAGCACGCCGATGAACTTCTGTCCATCCTGCGCGCCGTGCATAAAGCTCATGGCCGCAGCGCTCGCGATCTGAGCGTATTTAAAGAAGACATTGGCACGTCGCCTGTTGGCGGCGGCGAAAAGAATCGAGACGAGCTTGCACAGGACCCAGCCCATGACAAAGCCCAGGCCGATGGAGAGCGCCAGGCCGTAGATGACCTTCATCCACTCGTGGACGTTGACGCTGCTCGCACCGCCGAGGGCGATGGCGGCACCGGTCAGGCCGGCGATAAGGCTGTGGCTTTGCGAGGTGGGGATGCCAAAACGCGACGCTGTGGCGCCGTAGACGACGATGGAGAACAGCGCCGCGCAGAGGCAGGCGAGCGCCATGGTGCTGTTTCCGCCAAAGTCGACGATATGTGAGATGGTGTTGGCGACGCTCGCGTTAAAGTGCGTCATGATGAGCACGCCGAGGAAGTTGAATGCGGCGCTCATGAGAATGGCGGCGCGGGCGGGCATGCAACGCGTAGTGACGCAGGTCGCGATGGCGTTGGGCGCGTCGGTCCATCCATTGACGAAGATGGCGCCCAACGCGAGGATCACGGTGACGGCAAGGACTGGGTTCGACACAATTTGGCCGAGGAAGGTTGAGAACGTTACGTCCATATATGGGCTTTCTCGAAGTTTGCAGACACGTTACAAAAACATGATAAATCGTATCACCTCCTGTGGGTTTCTTTACCGAGTTCTGATGGGAGAAGTGAACTTTTTGGCACTAAAATTGAATATTAGCCCTGTTGACCGCGGGTGTTCTTTTTGCTAACACGCCATGCGGACACGTGCGATTACTACGACACTCCAAAACCACAGTCTGTTCGCTTTACAACATGCAAACATGCGTTCGATAATAGGAGGCATGGAATATCGACAGACAGATGGCAAAACTCGACGCGTGCACAAGCAGTATGTGGACGTCGTGGCTCGCATCCTCGCGGGCGGACAAGTCGTGCCGGTTACCGTCTGCTGGGTCGACGGTCGCTGCTTTACGATTGACGAGATTGTCTCGACCACTGGGTTTGGCCTGACGGTCCACGGCATTCGTACGGCAACCTATAAGGTGCGTTTTGGCGGGCACGCGACCGAGTTGTATCTGGAGGACCAGACGCGCGAACGACCAGATGGCTCGCAGGCCCATCTGATACGTTGGTGGGTCTGGGCCTTTGATCGTACGCTCGAGGGCGAGCGCCGTGGGTAAGGACATATGGCATTCGGGTACAATGACAGGAATCTTGTCACCTACGGCGCTGTCGCGGCGCTTTTGAAAGGACGAAACTATGAACGATATCCAGGGCTATCAGAACGGCCCCATCGAGAGCAGCGCAAGCCGCGCCAAGGAGATGTCGCCGCGCGCGTACAACCTTGTCATGTCTGCCCTGATCTTCTTGGGCTTTTGCGCCATGGGCGCCGGCGCCTACTTTACGAGCACCATGTCGTTTGCGCGCATGATGATGAGCGGCGCCGCCTTGCCGCTGGTCTTTGGCTCGTTTATTTTGACCATCGTCGGCATGGTCATGATGTCGGCCGCCGCCAGCAAGCAGTCCGTGGGCCTGTCCCTTGTGGGCTACGTAATCTTTGCGAGTACCTTTGGCCTGACCGCGTCGTTTGGCCTTGCCAACTACGACCTGCCCACCATCAACACTGCCTTTATCGCCACGGCCGCCATCACCTTTGTCTTTGGCGCCTTGGGCGTGACGTTCCCCAAGTTTTTCCAGCGCGTGTATGGCATCGGTTTTGGCATTCTGCTCGCCACTATTCTGGTTGAGATCGTGCTGATGTTCATGGGCGTCTCGCAGACCATCACCGATCTGATCGTGATCGTGGTGTTCGCCGGCTTTATTGGCTACGACACCTATGTTGCCACGACGGTGCCGCCTACGCTGCCCAACGCCGTGCTTATGGCATCCAACCTGTTCGTGGACATCATCAACGTGTTCCTGCGCATTCTGAACATCCTTGGCCGTCGTGACTAGTGGCGAATTGCGGCGGTGCTTGCCGTGCGTGTAAATCGATGCGAAAGGCGGTCCTTCGGGGCCGTCTTTTTTGTACGCGGCGGGGTATCATGGATGGGAAAAGCCGATAGCGGCAGCGACAGGAAAGGTGGCCACGTATGGCAGACGTCGACAACAGGAACCGTAACCGCAGGTCCAACCGAGCGGGTCAGCCCAATCCCAAGCGCGAGGCCCGTGCCAAGGCCGCCGAGCGTCACGCGGCAACTGTGTCCGAAGCGTGCGCCAAGGATATCGAGCGTTCGCTTGCCGGTGTTCGCGAGTTTGACGGTATGCCTGCCGGCTTTGTCGCGGCGATGAAGGCCAAGGTTCAGAGTGCTGTGGCCACCGAAGAACAGGTTGCCGAGGACGTCGAGGGCGCGGAGGCTGCCGAGACCGAGGCGGCACCCGAGAGCGAGGCAGCGCCCGAGACCGAGGCAGCTCCTGAGCCCGTCGAGGAGCCTGCCGAGGAAATCGCCGGAGCTGAGTCCGCGCCTGCTGAGGAGCCTGCTGCGTCCCTGCCTGAGGTCACCGTGCTCGATGCCTCCGCCACGCAGGCCATCTTGGACAACGGTCGTGGCTATGCGCAGTTCTGCGACATGGCCGTGCTCGCCTTTGCCTCGTTCACCAACCCGGGCGGTGGCTATATTCAGGGTTATCTGGGCCAGGAGGCCACACTGTGCGCCGATTCGTATCTGTACAACGTTCTCGATAAGCAGCGCAAATGGTACGGCGAGAACCGTCGCCGCAACATCAACTGCGAGCTCTATCGTAACCGCGCCCTAGTGGTGCCTGCGGTGCGCTTCGACCGCAACCACGTGCATGCATACGCCGACGTGATCGTGGCCGCCGCGCCCAACGTTAAGCGCGCCCGCCAGGAGTATCGTGTGGGTGACGATGCCCTGCTGGACGCCCTGCGCGATCGCATCCGCTTTGTGCTTGCCATCTGCGACGAGCTGGGTCGCGAGAAGCTCGTGCTGGGTGCTTGGGGCTGCGACAACAACGGCTTTGACGCAGAGGCCGTGGCCGAGCTCTTCCGCAAGGAGCTCGCGTCGGGCGACTTTAAGGTCAAGCAAGTCTTCTTTGCCGTGCCTTCTACGCGCTGGGATGAGGATTTTGCCAAGTTCGAGCACGTGCTGGCAAACTTCCCCGAGCGCAACGAGGAGTCCTATGCTCAGGTTGCCGCTCGCGCTGCGGCAGCTCGCGCCGCCGAGCAGGCCCAGGCTGCTACCGAGGATGATGAGGACGAGGACGATTGGCGCAAGTACCTGTAACCGGTACGTGTTGACAGATAGGTCGAGCCGGCGGGAGAGGCTGCTCCCGTCGGCTTTTTACTAAAAGGAAGGGCTTACGATGAAAAACGTTCTATGCTTTGGCGACAGCAACACCTATGGTTACGATCCGGCGGGCATGCGCGACGGCACCGCGGTGCGCTATGCGCGGGATGTGCGCTGGTGTGGCGTGGCCCAACGTGACTTAGGCGAGGGCTGGCATGTAATTGAAGAAGGCCTCAACGGCCGCACGACGGTACGCGACGACATGTGCCATCTGGACACCAATCTTAACGGCATTCGCGCGCTTCCGATGATGCTCGAGGCCCATAAGCCGCTGGACGCCATTGTGATCATGCTGGGCACCAACGACTGCAAGACGGTCTTTAACGTGACGGCTGCCGATATCGCTCGTGGCGCCATGGCGCTGATTCGCGCCGTCCGCGCGTTTCCGTGGACCGACGCTGCGCCTTGTCCGCGCATTCTGCTGATGGCGCCTATCAAGATTAAGCCGCAGATCGCCGACGTATATATGACCGATTTTGACGAGCATTCCGTAGAAGCCTCGGAACATTTTGGTGAGTACTACGCGCATGTGGCTGAGCAGTTTGGCTGCGACTTTTTGAATGCCGCCGACTTTGCCGAGCCGGGCGATATCGACTATCTGCATATGATGCCCGAAAGCCATGAGAGCCTGGGTCACGCCGTGGCAGCCAAGCTCCAAGAGATGCTCGGAGAGTAGCGCGACCCCAAACCACCGCAAAGGGGGCGGGCGCCTTTGCGGTGGCTTGGACTGCGAATCTTAATACTGCCACATGTGGTTGACGGGGCCGGAACCTTTGCCCATGTTCAGGCCGGCGGCCAGAGCGCCTGTCAGGTATGCCTTGCCTGCGTTGACGGCGTCGGCAAGATCCATGCCCTGGGCCAGCGCGCAGGCGATGGCTGACGAGAGCGTGCAGCCGGTGCCGTGCGTGTTGTCGGTCTCGATGCGCTTGTGGCGGAACCACGTGGTGAGCGGATCGCCCAGGTGGTTGCCCTCGTCATCGAGCGGCGCGGGCTCTGCTAGCACATCGTTGGCCTCGTTGACAAAATGCCCGCCCTTAACGAGAGACGCGCAGCCAAAGCGGCGGGTGAGAAGCATGGCGGCATTTTGCTGAGTGCGCTCGGAATCGACCTCATAATCGAGCAACGCCATGGCCTCGGGAATATTGGGCGTGATGACGGTCGCCAGTGGGAACAGGCGGCGTGTAAGTGCTTCGGCGGCGTCCTCTGCGATCAGACGAGCACCCGAGGTGGCGACCATGACGGGGTCGACGACGATATTTTGTGCGTCCCAGGCACTCAGACGGTCGGCGATAACCTCGATAATCTCGGCAGAGGAGACCATGCCGATCTTGACGGCACTGGGGCGGATATCGTCAAAAACGGCATCGATTTGCGCCGCGACAATATCCGGGGAGATATTCTGCACGGCAGTGACGCCCAGGGTGTTCTGTGCGGTGATGGCCGTGATGGCCGTCTCGGCATACAGACGGTGCGCCGTGATGGTCTTGATGTCGGCCTGAATGCCGGCACCACCGCTGGAATCTGATCCTGCGATGGATAGAACGGCGGGTACCTTACTGCGATCCATGTTCGCTCCCTTGTTCGGTCGGATTCAAATGGGTCTTCTGCCTGCATTATAAAGTTGCCCGGGCCGGCTGTATGCCGAACCCGGGCGGGTAGTGCAATCTTTACGCAAACGCAAGCAAATGTTCACACGTCAACAATTGACGAACACCTTGTTACCGATTGTGGCTCCGGAGACGCGTTAATCCTCCATGCCGAGGTCGATCGTCGTGCCTTCGAACACCTTGTTAACGGTGCGGACGGCGCACATCTTGCCACACATGGTGCAAGTGCCCTCGGTGGCGGCGGGGGACTCCTCGTAGCGCTTCTTGCCCGTAACCGGGTCGAGCGCGCACTTCCACATGGCGTCCCAGTCGAGCTTGCGGCGTGCCTGGCCCATCTTGTCGTCCATGTCGCGGGCGTGGGGCACCTTTTTGGCGATGTCGGCGGCGTGTGCGGCAATCTTGGTGGCCATGAGGCCGTCGAGCACGTCCTGGGCGTTGGGCAGGCACAAGTGCTCGGCCGGCGTCACGTAGCACAGGAAGTCGGCGCCGGAGCTGGCGGAGATAGCGCCGCCGATGGCAGCGGTGATGTGGTCGTAGCCCACGCCGATATCGGTCACCAGCGGCCCGAGCACATAGAACGGGGCGTTGTGGCACAGGCGCTTCTGCAGTTTCATGTTGGCGGCGATCTCGTCGAGCGCCATGTGGCCCGGACCCTCGACCATAACCTGGACGCCGGCGGCCCATGCGCGCTTGCACAGCTTGCCCAGCTCGATCATCTCGGCGGTCTCGGTGGCGTCGTTGGAGTCGTAGAGGCAGCCCGGGCGACAGGAGTCGCCGAGCGAAATCGTCACGTCGTACTCGTGGCAGATTTCGAGCAGCTCGTCGTAGAACTCATAGAACGGGTTCTCGTTACCGGTGACCTCCATCCAGCCAAACAGCAGCGAGCCGCCGCGGCTGACGATGTTCATGAGGCGGCCGGTCTCCTTGAAGGTCTTGATGACCGATTTATTGATGCCGCAGTGGATGGTCATAAAGTCCACGCCGTCCTCGGCGTGCGCGCGCACGACCTCGAGCAGATCGTTCTTGGTCAGCTTGACCAGCGGCTTTTCCATGTAGCCGATGGCATCGTACATGGGGACGGTGCCTACCATGAGCGGCGTCTCGTCGATGAGCTGCTGGCGGAACTGGCGCGTCTTGCCCGAGTTGGAGAGGTCCATGATGGCGTCGGCGCCAAAGTCCTCGGCGATCTTGACCTTCTTCCACTCTTCGGCGGCATCGGCCTTGTCGCCCGAGATGCCCAAGTTGACGTTGACCTTGGTGGACAGGCCCTCACCGACGCCAAAGGCGCGCATGCCCTTTTTGATGTGCACGATGTTGGCGGGAATGGCGATGCGGCCGTCGGCCACGCGCTCGCGGATGTACTCGGGGTCGCGATGCTCGCGCTCGGCGACTTCCTTCATCTGCGGTGTGATCTGCCCGGCGCGGGCGAAGTCGATTTGCGTGACGAGCTTGGGCTCGGTCTGTGTGCTCATTGGCACGGCTCCCTTCGTTGGCATTACCCATATCAGGTTTGCGGGTCAGGGCGGGCGCGCCCAGTCTCAGCCTGCCGTCTTGTCCTGCAAGCTCCCCGTTTATGTGGTGGGCTCAAGTATAGCCTGAATGGGTACGATTGGGCCAACAAGCGTGCCTGTGGGGAGGCGAACATGGAAGACAAGCATCTATATCGAGAGACGCAATGGGATGTATCGGCCGAGGAAAGCCGTGCGCACCATGGCCTTGTCGCGATTGGTTTTGCGGTGCTTGCCGTGCTGGTGATTGCCTTTTGTATCTGGACGTTTGGTGGTCGCGGCGGCGCTG
>OHYV01000523.1_pt1 | contig 10255 bp, 9 predicted proteins | sample 1580321 | NCBI WGS metagenome assembly OHYV01 (sample SAMEA3882529, study PRJEB24775) | human gut metagenome | biome: human-associated habitat; feature: intestine environment; material: feces | place: Netherlands | collected 2009/2010 | reverse complement strand
CCGCACGCACCATATCAAAGATCTTATTGGTTGTCTGCGTGGTACAGACAGCCTGGATATCTGCAGCCGTCACAACATCTCTTCCGACCGTATAGGAGATCAGCTTTTCCAGCTCCATCCTTATATTTCCCATATCTGTTCCCGTCATGGTCAGCAGAAGCTCCACATCTCTCTGGGTGATCCTGCGGCCATTTTTTCCAAGGATCCCTGCTGCCCACCGCATAAGAGTCTTTTCATCCTGCTGTTTAAATTCCCCGATGCTGCCGCAGGCTTTTACCGCCTTGTACATACGGCTTCTTTTATCTACTTCAGACTCGCAGAACACCAGATACAGATAATCCGGCAGAGCTTTCATATAATCTGCCAGTTCCTCACATTTGTTCTTAAAGAATCCCGTATCCTCAAGAAGGACTACTCTTCGCTCTGCAAAAAAGGGCATGGTATCACAAAGACTCAAAAGCTCCCGGACATCGATCCCCTTCCCCTCATATCTGGTAAAATTCATGGTATCATCGTCCGGGTTCAGAGCCTTCACCAGATTTCTTTTATATTGTTGTTTCAGATAGGCTTCCTCACCGTAAAGGAGATATGCCTGCTTAAATTTTCCTGTTTTAATATCTTCCTGAATATTCTTCAATCTCTGTACCCCTGTCTGATTTTCTCTGTAATCCAGTTTATACGACAACTGCCGGAAATGCAACACCCAAGCAAAAATTTGACTTTCCACCGGATTCATGCTACTGTAAACAGGTACATATTCCGGCAGATCCGTTCTGTCAGTGAAATATGTGGAAGGGAGTGTTCCATTATGGAAAAAAAAAGAAACAGCAGAACAAGCAACCTGAAGAGCGCAACCACCAAGGCCAAAGCTACCGTGAAATCAACTGTAGAAAAGATTGAAAAAACACCTGCAGCTGAAAAAACCGTTAAAGCAGTCAAAAAGGCAACAGAGACTGTAGCAGCCAAGGCACCAGAAGTAGTAGAAGAAGTTAAGAACACTGTAAAAAATCATAAGATCAGCGGCATCACACTTGAAATTTTTGAGACATCCATCACAGTTGCCGACCTTGAGGCAGCTGTTAAGAAAGATGCAGAAGCAAAGGGCCTGAAAGGCAAAGAGCTCCACATCTATGTAAATGCAGAAGAAAGAGCAGCTTACTACACTGCTGACGGAGAGGGTTCCGACGATTACAGGATCGATCTGACCACTCTGTAAGCTTCGGCGGATCTGTTCCGCGATCGCTTATATGCCGGTCTGTCTGTGACATTCCGGAAACGCAAAAAAGCCATGCACAGGACATTTTCATCCGGTCCCGCTGCATGACTTTTCTTTTTTATCTTTTACTGGATCTTTTTGATCCAGTCTCTGGAGCAGCCTACTGCAGCTCTCCAGCCTTTTACCATGGCATTTCGCTTCTCGTCATCGATCTCCGTGCGGAAAATACGTTCCACATCACGACTTTCCAGTACTGCCTCCTTGCTTTCCCAGAATCCCACAGCAAGACCTGCCAGATATGCGGCACCAAGAGCAGTTGTCTCAATACATTCCGGACGTTCTACAGCCACATTACTGATATTGGCCTGAATCTGCAGGAGAAGGTTGTTTGCACTTGCTCCGCCGTCTACACGAAGAACTGCAAGGTCACTTCCTGCATCTTCCTTCATAACCTCCAGCACATCATTGACCTGATATGCAAGTGATTCCAAAGTCGCACGCACAATATGATACTTATTTACACCACGGGTCAGCCCCACGATCGTGCCGCGGGCATACTGATCCCAGTAGGGAGCTCCAAGTCCCGTAAACGCAGGCACGACGTAGCAGCCGTTTGCATCCGGTACCTTTCCCGCAAAATACTCGGTATCCGATGCGGAATCCACCAGATGAAGCTCATCACGAAGCCACTGGATCGCAGCACCAGCCACAAATACGGATCCCTCCAGAACATAAGTGATCTCTCCGTTAAGTCCCCATCCGATGGTTGTAACCAGCCCGTTATTGGAAAATACCGGTTTATCTCCTGCATTCATCAGAAGAAAGCCACCGGTTCCGTATGTATTCTTGGTTTCACCTTTCTCAAAGCAGGCCTGTCCGAACAATGCCGCCTGCTGGTCTCCTGCCACACCCATCACAGGAATTTTACCGCCAAAAACCTGCTCCTGTGTCTCTCCGAAGAAACCACTCGACGGCCGCACTTCCGGCAGCATTTCTTTGGGAATGCGAAACAGCTCTAATATCTCTTCCTCCCAGCAGCATCTGTGTATGTCAAACAACATGGTTCTTGCCGCATTCGTATAATCCGTGACATGCACCGCCCCTTTGGTCAGATTCCAGATCAGCCATGTATCCACCGTGCCAAACAAAAGTTCCCCTTTTTCTGCCGCCTCACGCGCGCCTTTCACATGATCAAGAATCCATACGATCTTGCTTGCGGAAAAATAAGCATCCGGCACCAGGCCTGTCCGCTTCTGCAGCATCGGTCCATATCCTTTTTCTTTCAGTTCATCAATCTGTTCTGCCGTGCGCCGGCACTGCCAGACGATCGCATTGTATACGGGTTCCCCGGTCTTTTTATCCCAGACGATTGTGGTTTCGCGCTGGTTTGTGATGCCAATGGCACGGATATTTTTGGATGATGCCCCGATATTCGCCATTGCCTCTATGGCAACCGACATCTGGGAGGACCAGATTTCCCTCGGATTCTGCTCTACCCAGCCCGGCTGCGGGTAAATCTGTGTAAATTCTTTCTGTGCCATCGTGACGATTTTTCCTGCATGATCAAACAGGATACAGCGGGAACTTGTCGTTCCCTGATCCAGTGCCATAATATATTCTTTCATCATCTGTAATCCCCCATATGATTTTCCTGTAGCTTTTCTTTTTTCTATTTTACTGCATATTCCCATTTATCACCAGTTCATTTTCTCGTCAATTGTGGTTTTAACAACATATTTTCCATTTGCTTTCTGATAAATTACTTCTTGCTTACAAAATAAAATCAAAGGAGTATCTTATTATGGAACATAAAATGTTTTGCTATCAGTGTCAGGAAACCGCAGGATGCAGCGGCTGTACCCAGATGGGTGTCTGCGGCAAAAAGCCGGAAGTAGCAGCTATGCAGGATCTGCTCATCTATGTGAGCAAGGGATTATCCGCGGTCACAACCCAGCTGCGCAAAGAAGGAACAAAGGTTTCAGAAGAAATCAACCACTTGATCACCTGGAATCTGTTTACCACCATCACAAATGCCAACTTCGACAATGAGGCGATCATCGCACGGATTCATAACACTCTGTCCGTGCGCCGCACACTCATTTTACAGGTAAAAGATACCTCAGGTCTGCCGGAAGCTGCTTTCTGGGATATAAAAACAAAAGATGGCTCTGACGCATCGGATGATGTGCTCTTTGCCAAGGCAAAAGAGGCAGGGGTTCTCTCCACAAAAGACGAGGACATCCGCAGTCTGCGTGAACTGATCACTTACGGATTAAAAGGTTTGTCCGCTTACTCCAAGCACGCCAATGTACTGCTTTCGGATGATCCGGAAATCGATGCCTTCCTGCAGCGGGCACTCGCTGCAACACTGGATGATTCCCTCACAGCCGATGACCTGGTCGCACTCACACTGGAAACCGGAAACTATGGTGTCAGAGGCATGGCGATGCTCGATACTGCAAATACCGGTGCCTATGGCAATCCTGAAATTACCAGAGTGAATATCGGTGTTGGAAAAAATCCGGGAATTCTTGTCTCCGGTCATGATTTAAAAGATCTGGAAATGCTTCTGGAACAGACACAGGGAACCGGTGTAGATGTGTATACACACTCAGAAATGCTTCCTGCCCACTACTACCCGGCATTCAAAAAATATCCGAACTTTATCGGAAATTACGGAAATGCATGGTGGAAACAAAAAGAAGAATTTGAACGTTTCCACGGACCAATTCTGATGACGACCAACTGTATTGTTCCACCAAAGGACAGCTACAAAGACCGGCTGTACACCACCGGTGCTGCCGGCTATCCGGGATGCACACACATTGATGGCGAAATCGGTGCACAGAAGGATTTCTCGGCACTGATCGAACAGGCGAAACACTGTTCTGCTCCGGAAGAACTCGAGCACGGTGAAATCATTGGTGGCTTTGCCCACAATCAGGTACTTGCACTTGCCAGTCAGATTGTTGAGGCCGTCAACTCCGGAGCGATCAAAAAATTTGTCGTCATGGCAGGATGCGATGGACGGGCAAACTCCCGCAATTACTATACGGATTTTGCCAGAGCACTTCCAAAAGATGCGGTTATTTTGACTGCCGGCTGTGCCAAATACAAATATAATAAACTGAATCTCGGCGATATCAACGGAATACCGCGTGTCCTTGATGCCGGACAGTGTAACGATTCCTACTCTCTGGCTGTGATTGCCCTGAAACTGAAGGAAGTATTCGGTCTCGATGATATCAACGATCTGCCGATCGTCTACAACATTGCATGGTATGAGCAAAAAGCAGTGATTGTGCTGCTGGCACTGTTGGCACTGGGTGTAAAAAATATCCACCTGGGACCGACCCTTCCGGCATTCCTTTCCCCAAATGTGGCAAAGATCCTCACGGACACGTTTGGCATTGCCGGAATTGGTACCGTAGAAGATGATTTAAAACTGTTTTTTGGCAAATAATCCACAAAGTCTGTTTTTTTTGTCTGTTTTCCTTTGACAAACGGTATTTATGAGAGGTATGATTATTATACAATTTAACGATTTTGCATATTTGGCATAAGGAGAACATTACATGAACGAAAAACAGTATTTACGAGCCAACAAGCGGGTATTTCTCGCTGTCACCATTATCTTTGCCTATATCACGCTGACCATGCTTGCTGCACTGGCGGCCAGCCACGGGGATCACTTTGTCCGGATTATGATCCAGTGTCTGGTTTCGGTCGGTGTGATTATCCTTTCCGCACTGGGCTATCTGACCCGAAAGAAAACGCACACCTGTGCCATCATCCTGACAACCGCCATGATGGTCGGTTATGCAGCTGTTGCTTTACTAAATACCACGGAAGGGACATGGGCTTACGCGCTTCCCCTCATTATTGCCGCCATGGTTTATCTGAATGAACGGCTTATGAAAATAATAAACAGCGTATTTCTGCTGGTAAATATCGTTCGTCTGATGCTCAGTTTTGCCCCACACGCATCTGCTGCACTGGCCAACAAGGTGCTGGCACTGTTTGTCCTGCTTCTTGTTGCATACGCTTCTATCAGTATTACACGGATGCTTGTGCTTTTCTTTGATGAAAACATGACGGAAATTACAGAAGCTGCGGATAAGCAGAAGAAAAACCACGATCAGATGCTTCTCGTTGCCGAAAATATTTCCCGGCATTTTGAAGAAGCAATGACTGTGCTTGACAGTTTGGAAAACAGTATTGAGGTCAGCCACAGTTCTATTCAGGAAATTGCAGACAGCACCGAAAGCACCGCTGAAGCCATCCAGAAACAGGCGGTTATGTGTTCCAATATTCAGGGCAACACCGATGCGGCAGAAGCCGGCATCCACCAGATGATTGAAGCCGCACATGAAACGGATGCTACTGTAAAATCCGGTGCACAGGTCGTCCTGGAATTAAAGGAACAGGCACAGAACGTGGAAGAAGCCAGCAATATCACGGTACAGGTCATCCAGAGCCTGACTTCAAAAGTCGAGGATGTCCAGAGCTTTGTCGGATCCATTATTGAAATTTCCAACCAGACAAATCTGCTTGCCTTAAATGCTTCCATTGAGGCTGCGCGTGCCGGGGAAGCCGGAAAAGGGTTTGCTGTGGTGGCCGATGAAATCCGCCAGCTTTCCGAACAGACAAAAAATGCCTCTGCCAACATTACAGAAATTATCGACAAATTAAACGATGACACAAAACGTGCCAACGAAAGTATCGAAAACTCAGTTGCTTCCGTAGAAAAGCAGAACGAACTGATTGAGAATACACGGGAGAAATTCGGCAATGTCGGTGAAACCGTTGAACGCCTGATGGAAGATATCCATACGGCAGAAGAAAATATCCAGAAAATCCTTGATGCCACGAATGTTATTTCCGATAATATTACCCACCTCTCCGCCACCGGTGAGGAAGTGGCTGCCTCTTCCACCGAAGGGCTGCGTATGGCAGATTCCACGGTGGACAATATGAAGGGCTGTAAAAAAGTTCTGGAGAATATTTACATGCTTGCAGAAGATATGAAAGATTCCGTAGAGCACAAAGAACTCGGATAACTCTGTCTGCCAAAAAGCCGGACGCCGTTTACACAACGTCCGGCTTTTTACTGTTTACAGAAAATACAAAAGTGACAGGCAAACGGCCATGCCAAGGAATGCCATCCGGTACAACAGCACATTCGCACACCGGATATCTTCCGGTTTCACCGGACGCAGGGCATCCCCTATCGTCGGTTTCTTTACAGTCTTTCCAAAATAACTGGCATCCCCTGCCAGCTGGATGCCAAGGCTTCCCGCACAGGCACTCTCGGTCTGCGCAGAATTCGGGCTGGCATGTTTCCGGCTGTCCCTTCTCCAGATCTTCCATGCCCCGGTCCCGCTAAAACGCTTCCCTGGAAGGAAGCTTGCCACGATCATAAGCAGTGCCGCCACGCGGGATGGGATGAAATTTACCACATCATCCAGCTTTGCCGCAAACCTTCCAAAATACAAGTTCTTTTCATTCTTATATCCCACCATGGAATCCATGGTATTCACCGCCTTATAGGCAAATCCAAGCACCGGTCCGCCGACTGCCAGATAAATCATCGGCGCAATCACACCGTCGGATGCATTTTCCGCAACGGTCTCAATTGCTGCCTTTGCCACACCTGTTTCATCCAGTTGTTCCGTATCACGCCCAACGATCATGGACACTGCCTTTCGCGCTGCCGGCAGATTCTGCTTTTGCAGCTGCTCATATACCTTCATGCTTTCCACTTTCAGACACTTTGTAGCAAGAATCTGATAGGTCATAATGGCTTCCACAGCACAGCCAATCGCCGGATGCAGCCCGTATGCCCCCTCAAGGATAACGGCGGTCACACCGGTTGTCCATGCGATAACAACCACAACCATCACAAACCCGCGCAGAAATTTCTTTGTGTCTGACAGTTCCTTTTTATTCAGTTTTTCCAGTGATGCGATCAGATTACCAATCAGACGGATCGGATGAGGCAGCCAGTGCGGATCGCCAAACAACAGATCCAGCACAAACCCAAGAAACATCGCAAAAAAATGATAACTCATACTTTTTCTTTTAACTCCATTTTATTCTCTTGTAAGTACAGGCGCAGATGATAGCCCTCGGCATTTTTTACCTGATACGAAAAATAATCACCGCCACAGTAGTGCGAAAGCAGCGCCATGATCGTACCCCCGTGAACCACAGCCGCCACCGGAAGCGGCTCCTGTATCATACCGTTGTCTTCCGTTTCCCGGCACTTTGGACACGCTCTGTATGCCAGCTGCTGCCGGATCTGTTCCATAACCAGCTCCATCCCATCCACACATCTTGCGATAAAAGCCTCCCGGCTCTCACCTCCCGGAAATGCCAGCGTTCCACCACTGTCAATCCATGCCTGATAGCGTGGATCTCCATTCAGCTGTGCATAATTCCTGCCTTCAAATTCTCCAAAATCCATTTCACGCCATGGATCAATTTCGATCTGTGGAATTTGCGGAAATAAAATTTCTGCGGTCTGCCGGCAGCGAAGCATGGGACTTACAAATACATATGGCATATCCCATGTCCTGCATACCTGTGCCCATTGGTCTTTTCTTTTCTCCAGCTGCTGTCTGCCGTCCTCCGAAAGCGGTTCATCCGTCTGTCTGCCAATATACCGGTGTTCTACATTTCCCAGCGTCATTCCATGCCGGATCAGATACAGTTCTATTTGATTCTCTGTCCAATTCCACATACAATCCGTTCCACCCTTTCTGCTTTTGCTGCAATTTCACAAAGCAGCCGTCCCAGCCGCTCACGATATTCCCGCTCGAACGAATCAAGCGGCACAATTCCATTGCCTACTTCATCGCAGATAATTACTGTATCCGGATGTTTTTCCAGATAAGCCATACTTTCTGCTTCCGGGGATAGAGACTTCGGGGCACTTTCCTGCAATTTCTCTCGAAACCATTCTTCAAAATTGTCCCAGATCCGTGCTTCCTCGATGCCCCGCACCTGTGTTACATATGCTTTTTTTCCCTGAGCAGTGCCGCCAATGTATAATTCCATTAATGTACTCCCTATTACTTGATATTTTATATTACCACGTTTCGACAAATTTATCTATTTATGCTATACTCCTTTTGTTGTCGCTCCCATTCTGGCAACAGAAGGGAGGTGTATTTTGTGGATTCTATCGTTTCATTCTTTGTTTCTGTCGTGGCAGGTATAGTCACCTATTATATCTGCAAATGGTTAGACAGTAAACATTAGCGGCAATTAACCTGAATGGATGCTCGACCATACAAAATGAGAAGAACCCCCAGTAGCGGCAACTACTGGGGGTTCGTTTTTGGTGTACTTGTAAAAGTATCGCCTCATTCTTTGTTGATTGCATTATATCATACACAATCACCAATTTCAAGTATACCCCAATTCATCATCCTTTTTGCACCAGTAGCGCGACTTTTTCAAATCAACACTGACACGGCTGCCGCCACCGCCATTGCCCCCTCACACAGCGTCAGAAAATATCCCGCCGTATCTCCGGTGATTCCGCCAAATTCCCTGTAACTGCGCCAGCGATAGTAACCGAACACTGCAAATGCCGCCGCCACCGCCAGAATTCCCGCCAGAAGCGAAAGCCAGAGCATAAACAGTACACACAACAACGTCTGTGCATAAAGTGCCCCTTTTACCCCACGCTCATGTGCGGTACTCGCAAAATGATAGAGCATCCCATCCGTTTTTGCGGAACGGAAGGAGACCACGCTCAGGCCACTCAGACAGCGGGACAGGAAAAATCCACAGCAAAACACTTCCAGCGCACGGTAATCCACAATCTGGGAAAGAGCCGCCACATAAATCAACCCGAATTCCGCCAGCTTGATCACGGAAAAAGCTCCAATGTGGGAATCCTTTAAAATCTCCAGTTTTCGCTCCCTGGGCTGATACGAATGCAACGCATCCATGGTATCCATAAACCCATCCACATGGAAGCCCCCGGTGATGATAAGTGGGAGCGCAGCTGATATCAGAATAAATGCAAGCGTACTGATTCCCAATAACGCAGACAACCGAAACCATCCCCAGAGGATAGCACCGATCACTGCCCCGATCCACGGAAAAAAGCACATGCTGTAACGCATGTCTTCTTCTTTCCACACAAATTGTGGCATCGGAATTTTTGAATAGGTGGAAAACGCCACCGCGATTCCTCTAATGATGTGCATAACCTGCTTCCTTTCTCTCTTTTACCGGAACCGGAATACCTACAACGACTTCGGTCACCGTATCCGCCAACGCCGCCACTCCCGTATTGATGCGTCCGAGTGCACGGATATATGCCTGCGTTGTCGCATCATAGGAAATGCCATCCTCAAACACGTTATTACTGACGATCACTAACTCGTCCACTTTTGTGGAAAGGTTTTTGATTCCCTGCAATATGTGTCCGACAACCACATCTTCCGAAATGATGTCCGCACCGGAAAACATCTCATTTGCAACCAGATTGGACATACATTCCAGCAGGGCACAGCGAGGACGTTCCGTAACATTTTGCCCTGCGCGATCCGGTGGTTCCATGGCTTGCTGTACTCTTTTCGAAAAATCTACTTCCCCGATATCCCGCGGCTGTTCCATCGTAACAAATCCTTTTCCCGCGCGAAGTCTCCGGTGTCTTGCAACTTTTTTTCCGCCCTCCGCATCGTACACCTGCATGGTTGCGATATAATATTTATTCGTTTTTCCATCCAGCAGATGCTCTGCGTAAGCCGATTTTCCGCTGCCGCTTCCGCCCAAAACCAAAGTGATCATTCTGTTTCCCCATACCGCTCGTACTGCGCAATTTCCATCGTATCAAATGTTGTCTGATCCTCGTAGAGTGCCAGTGCCAGATCCAGAAGAGAAAACAGCATCACGGCTCCTGTGCCTTCCCCAAGCCCCAGTCCTGCATCAATAACCGGATGAAGTTTCAGTTCCTCCGCGATCCATTTTGCCGCGGGTTCTTTGCTCAGATGGCTCGGCAGAACAAATTCCCGCACACCC
>OHYV01000510.1_pt1 | contig 10514 bp, 7 predicted proteins | sample 1580321 | NCBI WGS metagenome assembly OHYV01 (sample SAMEA3882529, study PRJEB24775) | human gut metagenome | biome: human-associated habitat; feature: intestine environment; material: feces | place: Netherlands | collected 2009/2010 | reverse complement strand
GCTGTGGAACCCACATTTACATGGACAACAAATTGCTTTTTTTCCGTACAGTCCCAAATCTTCTGTGCAAGGAAACCGTAGACCTTCTCCGCAAATGCAAGATCGAGGCAATTTTTGAATCCAACACTGAGATCCTGTATGATGGCGCATCTCCGGCCCAGTCCGAATTCGGAGTCAAAATGCGAAAAGAAATTCCAATGGTCGACATCACGAAATTCAATCGGGAGGATGCCTGCACTTACTCTTATGACAAATTCCTGGTACATATGCTGCCGGATTCCGATGTCGAAAAATTCCGCAGCTTCTGTAATGATCATTACACCTATTTTGATCACGGAAACGGAATCTGGGAAGTCACACAAAAGGGTACCAGCAAAGCCACAGGCATGGAATTTCTCCTGGACCGCCTTTCCATCCCCAAGGAAGACTGCTATGCATTCGGAGACAGTCCCAACGACCTTCCCATGCTGAAAGCTGCCGGAGTCAGCGTTGCTATGGGAAATGCTTACGGAGGCATCGAAGAGCACTGCACATACCAGACAGACTCAGTGGACAAGGACGGGATCCTTCACGCACTAGAGCATCTCAATCTGATCTGATGATCCGTAAAGCAGGCATGAGCATTACAAAAACGAGCCGTGTACGATAAACCCGTACACGGCTCGTTGTCTTTTCTCTTATCATTCCATTGTAAACATTGTATCTTATTTCTCAGCTTCCGGTGTAGCAGCTGCCTCAGATTCTGTACTGTCTGCAGTCTCCTCATCAGCCTTTGCAGAATCTCCCTCTGTCTCCGGTGTCTCGGTCACATCGGTCTGCTCCTCAGCTGCCGGTGTCTCAGTTGCCTCAGCCGCTGCAGAATCTGCTGTCGGTGTCTCAGTTACATCCGGGTCCGGTGTCGGAGTTGAAGTCTGGATCGTAAAGCTGTGATTATCTGTGATCTTGATCTTCTTGATCAGTTTTTTCTCTTCTTTGATATCAGCTTTCTTCTTCCAGCCATCTGTTGTATCATTATAGAAATCATCCTTCTTGGTGTTTGTCAGAGACTCTTTCTTACTCTCTGTTGCTGTTTCATCATTCTTGGAATCCAGTCTTACCACATACCATACGGAATCTGTCTTTATGATCTCCTCGTTCAGTGCACCCTCGTCCAGCTTTCTTAAAGCGGTACGAACCTCATCCGGATAAGTAGTTCCGTTGGCAGCACTGTCATCACCTTCCTCATAGGTAGGGCATGTTCCGGTTGTTGCGGTCATATCCTCGGAGATCTCATCTCCAAGAGTATTGAAATCTGCAGCCGGATCCTCTTTAACCTTGTCATAAAACTTCTGAAGATTCTCTTTATTCTTCTTGATATCATCATCGGAAAGATCATCTCCGCTGACCTTTGCACTTGCATAGCTGAAGGACATCTGCTGATATTCTTTCTCATCCAGCTTCACGTCCGCTTTGGCTTCAATGGCATCCTTCATCTTCACATCGTATGTTTCAAGCTCGAGGAAAGTCTTTACCATATCTTCATCAACCGCAAGCTCTGCAATTGTCTCATCAGAATTGGCAGCCATGAAGTTCTTGGCAGCTTCCTCAAGAGCCTTCTGCTCATCATCTGTGATTTCAACATCATACTCGGAAGCGTGTTCTTTCTCCAGACACATCTTTTCAACAGTTTCAACAGAAGTTGTTACCGCATTTTCACCGTAAGTCTCATCGGAATCATCCATTTTGGTACTCCAGATAGACATATCGCTTCCGCCGCCAAGATACATCTTGTACATTGCCTCAGCCTGTGCCTGCTGCATACGTGCTGCCAGACTTACAACGCCAAACGGGATTTCCTGCTTATTGACTGTCACTGCGATCTTTGTACCATCGAGTTTTTTATTTCCGCAGCCTGCCATCATTCCTGCCGCTGTAACGCAGACAAGAGCAGTAACTGCCGCTTTCTTTACTGAATTTCTCATTTCATCCTCCATCTATCCGTCCATAAGAATCACGGTCCGGCTCTTATTCCATAATACTTGATTATAAACGTTTTCACCTTTAAGAGCAAGGAATTTCACGAACTTACACGACATTTCACAAATTATCCACAAGTCTTTCCGGGAAAATATCCGGTATCCACAAACCGGATGTTTTTTCCCGTGGATAACCCTAAGCTTAGCTGATTCTTCCCTTTACTCCAGTGGCTCTGCCAGTTTTGCCAGCTCCCCCGCAAACTTCATCAGCTCTTCAATCAGCCTTCCCTGTGGTGTCAGGATAAATTTCGGCTCATGATCAGCCTTAAACTGCAAACCTCTCCGGTACTGCGCCATAATAGCCGGGATACCTGCGGGATCCAGCTTGGCCTTTTCATAGAGCGTGATCCGGACATCTTTTCCAAGCTGCTTGATCTCCGTCACATATCCCTGATGGGCAAGAGCCTTCAGTCTTGCAATGGCAAGAAGATTCAGCACAGCTTTTGTCGGCTCGCCAAAACGGTCGATCAGTTCCTCCAGCATATCGTCATATTCCTGCTGGCTTTCAATACCGGCAATACGCTTATAAATATCCAGCTTCTGGAACTCGTTGCTGATATAGGAATCCGGGATAAACGCATCGATGTTGAGATCAATGGTCGTCTCAAAATCATCCATAGTCCGGATTCCCTTTGCCTCCTTGACAGCCTCACTGAGCATCTTGCAGTAAAGGTCATAACCAACTGCGTTCATATGCCCGTGCTGCTGAGCACCAAGAAGATTTCCTGCTCCACGGAGCTCCAGATCCTTCATGGCGATCTTAAAGCCGCTTCCAAGATCCGAATATTCCCGCATGGCGCTGAGTCGCTTTTCCGCTGTCTCCTGAAGCATCTTATTCTTCGTATACATCAGAAACGCATAGGCAGTACGGTTAGAACGTCCTACACGTCCGCGAAGCTGATACAGCTGAGAAAGACCATATCGGTCGGAATCATGGATGATCATGGTATTTACATTGGAAATATCCAGTCCTGTCTCAATAATAGTGGTGGAAACCAGTACATCCACATCTCCGTTGATAAAATCATACATTACCTGCTCCAGTTCCCTCTGACTCATCTGTCCATGTGCAAAATCCACTCTGGCCTCCGGCACAAGTCTGGATATCCGAAGGGCTACTTCGGCAATGTCATTGACTCGATTATATACGTAATACACCTGTCCACCCCGGCGAAGCTCCCTGCGGATGGCTTCCCGAACAGTCTCCTCATCGTACTCCATAACGTATGTCTGGATCGGCACACGATCCATCGGCGGCTCTTCCAGAACGCTCATATCACGGATACCGATGAGACTCATATGAAGAGTTCTCGGAATCGGCGTTGCCGTCAGCGTCAGTACATCCACATCTTTTTTCATCTGCTTGATCTTCTCCTTGTGAGTAACACCGAAGCGCTGCTCCTCATCAATGATCAGAAGTCCAAGATTTTTAAATTCCACATCTTTTGAAAGAACTCTGTGGGTGCCGATCACAATATCTACCTGCCCCTTTTTGATCCCTTCGATGGTCTTTTTCTGCTGGGCAGATGTCCGGAAACGGCAGAGAAGCTCCACCTTCACCGGAAATTCTTTCATACGCTGTACAAAGGTATTGTAATGCTGTTGGGCAAGAATGGTAGTAGGGACCAGATAAACCACCTGCCGGCTTTCCTGTACTGCCTTAAACGCAGCTCTTAAAGCCACCTCCGTCTTTCCGTAACCAACGTCACCACACACAAGACGGTCCATGATCCTGGTGCTTTCCATATCTCTCTTGGTATCCTCAATGGCTGCCAGCTGATCCTCTGTCTCCTCATAAGGAAACATCTCCTCAAATTCCTTTTGCCATACGGTATCCGGTCCGCAGACATACCCCTCTTTCTCCTGGCGTACTGCATAAAGCTCTACCAGCTCTTTTGCGATATTTTTTACCGCACCCTTAACACGGCTCTTGGTCTTATTCCACTCCTGACCGCCAAGTTTATTCAGCTTGGGTGTTTTTGCATTTTCGGAAGATCCGGAATATTTCTGCAAAGCATCTAGCTGGGTTGCCAGGATATAGAGATTACTGCCGCCCCGGTATTCGATCTTGATGTAATCCTTCACAACACGGTCAACCTCTACCTTTTCGATTCCACGGTAAATACCCAGTCCATGCTTTTCATGAACAACAAGATCACCAATGGAAAGCTCTGCAAAGTCCTGGATCCTGTTTCCGCTGTACTTTTTCTTTTTTTTGCGCTTTTTCTGCTCTTTGCCGAAAATATCGGTTTCCGTCATCACTGCAAATTTGATCAGCGGATACTGGAAGCCACGTCTTGCGTGACCATAGACCACCATGATCTCCCCGGGACTGATGATACGATCCATGTCCTGGCTGTAAAAAGCATTCAGTCCTTCCTCTGAAAGATCCTTTGCCAGACGCTCCGCCCTGGTCCTGGAACCGGAGAGCAATGCGATCCGGTATCCCTGACTCTTATACTGAAGGAGATCCTTTACCAGAAGTTCAAAGCTGCTGTTATAAGAATCTACAGACTTCACCGTAAGATCAAATTCCTCATTGATCTTCCATCCGGAACGTCTGGGAGAAAGTGCGGATACAGCCACACAATTCCGTCTGTTCAGCTTCTTCTGCAGTTCCTGAAAGCCACATAGCCACTGCTCCGGAAGATTTGCCTCGCCTTTTTCCTCTCTGTGCATACGACTCTGACGGTACTCTTCCTCCACACCCTCGCCGTTTTCTGCCAGGTGGTTCAGTTCATCCAGAAACACCAGTGTTTTTTCTTCCGGAAAATAATCCAGAAAGGATACCATATCTTCTCCGTCCATCTTTTCGACGGCCGGATAAATCGTAATTTCATCTACATTTTCTAGAGATCTCTGACTTTCCGCATCAAAGCTCCGGATAGAATCCACCTCATCATCCCACAGTTCGATACGCCAGGGATTATCCTCTGTCAGCGGATAGATATCAATGATCCCTCCCCGCACGGAAAACTGTCCCGGAAGCTCCACCTGGCCAACCCGCTCATATCCCAGATCCACCAGATCTGCTTTCAGCTGATCCAGATCGATCACACTGTCACTTTTAAAATGAAGAAGTCTGCTTCTGATCTTTTCCAGCGGCATCAGGAAATCCATACATCCGTCAATGCTGGTAACAACGGTCACTTCTTCCTGTTCCAGAAGTGCCCGGATCACACGCATCCGCTGCCGGATCAGAAGATTTCCGTGAATATCTGCCTGAAAAAACAGAAGATCCTTTGCCGGATAAAAATATACATTTTTGTCATAGAAGCGGTAATCCTCATAGATTTCCTTTGCGTTGCGCTCATCATCCGCAAGGATCAGATGATATGGAAAAAGCCCGGAAAGTCCATACATCAGATGGACCTTCTGGGACTCCATACATCCGGAAACATTGAGAATTCCGCAGTTTGCGCCACAGCGCTTTTTTATTTCCTCAAACTCTGCAAGACCCTGCAGAGGATGCAAAAATGCTTCCATACAAACCTCAATTCTTAGGCTTTTTCCTGTTATACTTATTCATCGCCGCATCCACGCCCTCGGACAGGATCATCTCCACAGCCTCTGCCGCATCATTGATCCCTTCGTCCACAAGCTTGCGGTCACTGTCCGAAAAATGACCCAGCACAAAATCTGCCAGATCCCAGTCTTTCGGTTTTGCACCGACACCAACACGGATGCGGATAAATTTTTCAGTTCCAAGGCGGCGGATGATATCCTTGATCCCGTTATGTCCGCCTGCACTGCCCTTTTTGCGGATACGAAGCTGCCCAGGTTCCAGATCGATATCATCGTAGATCACGATCAGCTCTGTCTCCGGATCGATCTTGAAATAGCCGGACATCTCCTGGATCGGACCGCCGCTTAAATTCATATAGGAAAGCGGTTTCATCAGAATAGCTTTTTCACCGCCGATGATACCTTTTCCATACATGGCATTAAATTTTACGCCGCCCTGCGGGATATTATGCTTCTCCACAAGACAGTCAACGGTGTCAAAGCCCATATTGTGGCGTGTAGCCTCATACTGCTTTCCCGGATTTCCCAAACCTGCAATTAAATACATAAAAACTCCTCAGCTGTAATCTACCTGTTTCAATGTCAGGCCTTCTTATGCCTTAAGGCATACAAATGCTCTGATCGTATCAGTTGAAATATACCATCTCATCAGCAAGTGGCTCACAAACTTCTACATGCTCTGCGTAAAGTACGATTCCCTCTCCCTGATATTCCATTCTCTTCTCAAACGCAACCTTCGCAGTAACATCCACCCACTGGCCTTCTGCGATCTTCGGAGCAAAAGCGCTCTTGCAGATGTAACCAAGGAATGTGGTATCATCTGCACAGCATGTCATGGCTGTTCTTCCGGGAACAAAGAATTTGCTTCCCATTCCACGCGGCTTCAGGGCACGTGCTTTAAAGTGAACGGTTTTTCCAACATAACGGTCCGGATGATCCATGGAATCCACAAACCAGATACCATAATCCTCCGGAAGGATATCGATCACCGGCGCATCAATATCAAATGGCATCTCATCCTCAAAAAGATCGCCAAGCTCGCCTTCCTCATCCTCAAAGATGATCTCCGCACGCTGGTTCACCACCTTGATGCTTCTTCTGTAAGAAGGAAGCGGGTCGTTCTCCTGGCAGCGGTTAAAGATAACCATATCCGCATTGCGGACCATGTCCATAAAAAGGGACTTCATATTCGCCATATAGACTTGGAATGTGCTTGCATCCACACAGGTGATATGTTGCTCCACGCCCCAGCCTTCCGGTTTTTCCATTTCTTCGAATTTACTTACCAGCCACATGCCATTATACTCAATGATCACCCGCTCCGGCTGATGCAGGATCTCCATTGCCGCAAGTCGTTCCGGTGTAAGCTCTTCCTCGCTGTCAATGCTCTCCACAACGGTATTGCACTGTTTCAGTGCTTCCTCATCATATTCTTCCTCACCCTCTTCGCAAAGGATCAGCAGTGTTTTTCCATCGATCTGAAAGTAATCCTGCTGCAGGGTAAAGCTCAGGAAAGAGGTCTTGCCGCTTTCCAGAAAACCTGTGATCAGATAAACGGGTACTCTGGTCTCTTCCATAAATCCATCCCATCAGATACTGTACGATTTAATGTACAGTATCTGTTTCCTTTCTGTAACAATCTATATCTGTATTCCGCTTTGGCTTTGCGTCAAAACGAACATTTATTTTATCATATGCTTTATGCGATCCCGAAAAGCTCCTCCAGTGCATGCTCGTCAAGCTTAGAACCGATCACGCACAGACGGCCTGTATATTCCGGTGCACCCTCACGGATCTCAGTTTCTTCCGGAACCATATCAAAATAAATCCATGTTCCGTCTTCTGCTGGAAGCATTCCCTTTGCACGGAGGATGATACCGTATTTATCAGACTCGGAAAGTGCCTCAAGGATCTTCTCAAGTCCCTCACGTGTATATTTTTTAATAGTCTCACGGCCCCAGCTTGTGAAGACCTCATCTGCATGATGATGGTGGTGGTCATGTCCGCAGCCGCACTCTCCGTCATGGTGATGGTGATGCTCATGCTCTTCATGATCATGGCCGCAGCCACACTCTCCGTCGTGGTGATGATGATGCTCATGCTCCTCCTCAAGCATCTCCTGCTCCAGGGATACCGGATGCTCCATAACCTCTACCAGCTTCTTACCGTCAAGATTCTCGATCGGAGTTGTAATGATAGCAGCATCCTTATTCAGGCTGCGGAGAAGCTCCAGGGACTCCTGAACCTTTTTCTCACTTGCAATATCGGTACGGCTCATGATGATAGCACCTGCATACTGGATCTGATTATCAAAGAACTCACCGAAGTTCTTCATATACATTTTGCATTTTTTTGCATCAACAACAGTTGTATAGCTGTTCAGTTTAATGTCAACCTCGTCCTGAACACCCTGTACAGCCTTGATAACGTCAGAAAGCTTACCAACTCCTGATGGCTCGATCAGGATCCTGTCCGGATCATATTTGGTAACAACCTCTTTCAGAGAGGTTCCGAAATCTCCTACCAGAGAGCAGCAGATACATCCGGAGTTCATCTCACGGATCTGGATCCCTGCCTCTTTCAGGAAGCCGCCGTCAATACCGATCTCACCAAACTCGTTCTCGATCAGCACGACCTGCTCACCCTGAAATCCGTCTTTCAGAAGTTTTTTAATCAGAGTTGTTTTTCCGGCGCCAAGGAAACCGGAGATAATATCAATTTTTACCATTTTGTATACACTCCTTTTAACGTAGTTTGACCAGGAAGTATTATACCCCCTGGTTGTATCCTGTTATGCTCATGATGACAGAGAAAAAATTACCTGTTTCTGTATCTGCTGTCATTATATCCATTTTACAAAACAGACATTCCTATTCTGCTTTATATTCAGATTAATAGAGGGATGTGAAAAGCTCACATCCCTGAAAATCGTTCTTCCTATCAGCCGTTGATCATAAAGTTCATAAGCTTGTCGATATCCTCTTTCTCTGCTGCAACGATCTCAAGCTCCGGGATCTCACCAGCGGAAAAGATGTTTGCAAGAGATACATACTGAGAAAGTTTGGATTTCAGGTTCAGTCTGTCTCCCTCTCCTGTTACAAGCTCTACTCTACCCTTGCAGCTGTCAATTACCTCAAAAAATTTATCAATATCTGTAATATGTGTTACTTTCATTTTAAAAGTCTCCTTTCTTATTAAAGGGCTGTTCTTAACTCTTTCCGTTAGATTATACCCCAGTGTTTTTAAAAAAGCAATCCCTGCCGGGCAAAAACACTTCACAGATATTCTCTACGGATCTATATATATTTCGTCATATTTCTTCAATTTCAACGGTACAGTCTTTTCTTCCTTTGTTCCATTTCATGAGATAAACCTTAAATCCCAAAGAATCTCTGGCAATGGTAAACGGTTCTTCCCTGAGTACTTCGGATCCCATACCCTGCTCGTTCAGCTCTGCCTGCTTTGTCCTGGCTTTTTCTGTAAGAACTCTAAGTTCTTCATCGGCTTCTTTTCCAAAAGAACGATTCCCATATCCGGATGAAGCTTCCCGCAGCTTTTCAGAAAGGCACATCGTTACCTGGATGTGTTTTGTACGGTGAAGCATTCCTGCCAGTTTCCGTGCTACCCATTTAAACCGAAGTTTCCGGTAAATTTCAAGCCACCTGACAAAGGTACGGTCTCCTGCCTGCCTTGCGATCTCTCCCATTACCTCAAATGCCTTTTCCGAGGGAATCCACGGATTTTCCCTGGGAACAATATACTTTTCCGGAACAGCCGGATAACAGCAGTAATTCAATGGCGGAAATTCCACCAGTGCAGAAAGCTTCTCCTCCAGAGCGTTGCAGCTGTCCCCGCCTATATAATCATATTTGTCGCGGAGGATCGCCAACCGATATTCCAGCTGCCGTAAGTATTCATACCCTTCTACCCAGAAATGACCGATCCGGCTGTAATCGTAGAGATGTTTTTCCAGAGACAGGGTTTCAAAAAACAAAGTCACCACCGAATCATCCTGGTGGACCACAAGGATGTATTCTCTGCCCTGCCGGCTTAAATCTGCCAGGATCTCGCCCTCGTAATCCGGTTTGTATACACCTGTCATACGGGCATTTCCAAAAACAAGAAAGCTTTCTACCGCATCATTCATAAGATACACAAGACGGATTTCGCCGTTTTTTACATAAGAATCCACTCTGTACATATTGTCATCGGACTTTTCCGCAATTGCTTCCGAAAAAGCACTTTCTGAAGCTGCTTTCTGATCCTGCGGATCTTTCTCATCATTCACTGCCACCAGTTCAAACTGATCTTCTCCAAGCAGCTCTGCTAGCTTCTGAAAGGTATCTGGCAGCTCTTCAAAGGCTTTCTCTGAGACATATCTCTCCGGTGCTGTTTTTCCTGCAGTATTATTTCCAGTATCCATCAATTACCTCTTTATTCAGTTTCTCCCCAATAACGATCATGATCTCCTGTCCCAGCTTTGCCGGCCGGATGCAGATCTCATGGCGGGTAGCATTCAGCTCCAGCCACTGTCCATCTTCTTTTCTGAGAAAACCTTTTACGCGAAAAACATCTCCGCAGGATGGATCATTCAGGATCCTTTCTGCAGTTTCATGAAGTTCCTCCTCGCTTTTATGAACGTTCATAAAAAACAGAGAATCAAATCCGCCGCCTTCCGCAGAGGATTCCTTCACGTAATCCTCTGCCACATACCCGCAATCCAGGATCTTTTCCAGGTCTGTGTCTGTGAGATCATCCCAGTTTCCGGTGAGGATCTCACTGTCCAGACGGCGCCTGCACTGGATCTGGCCAAGTGCACGGTTAAGATGCTCTTTTGTGCTGCTGATCTCTTCCACTGTGGCTTCCTGGCTCCTGCTCAGTAATACATAGCCTGCATCTGCCACCTCGGAAGCCAGCAGATAATCCGCTTCCGCAGAAAGATCCTCTGCCAGCTTCGCATCCACAATGGCGATC
>OHYV01000509.1_pt1 | contig 10527 bp, 5 predicted proteins | sample 1580321 | NCBI WGS metagenome assembly OHYV01 (sample SAMEA3882529, study PRJEB24775) | human gut metagenome | biome: human-associated habitat; feature: intestine environment; material: feces | place: Netherlands | collected 2009/2010 | reverse complement strand
TTGTTGTTGTGTTTGCGAACTGCGGAAGACTGGTTTTCTTCAGTCATGGGATATGTGCCTTTCTCTTTTCGTCAAGGCACGGGAAATAGAGAGACGTCCGTGCGCCGGCATTACCCGGTATACGTTCATACGGTTGAAGCGGTTGCTTCCTCTCAGCCATTCGGCCCCCGTGTCTGCGCCTGATATTACACAGGACCCACGATTTACGTCGGTTTTGTCTCATAACGGATTCCGTATTCCGTAGCTGAGTCGCATTCCGATGTGTTGTTTTGGAGGAACGCTCCAACCGTATGGTGATTTTATTGAGGCAGTCTCATCAGCGATTCGGCAAGATTCCTGAATGTTTCTCCGATACCGTCCGACCGCAACGCGCCCTCTTTGGTTAGGACTGCGGGCCGGCCTGCTTCGCCGGTTTCGCGCAGTTCAGGCTCCAATGGGAGTTGTGCGAGCAGTGGCACTTCATAGCCGAGGCTGTGGGTCAGCTGTTCGGATACACGTGCGCCGCCACCTTCGCCGAAGATGCGTAGCTTCTCGCCTTTGTGCTCGTAGTAGCTCATGTTTTCCACGACGCCGCGAACTTTCATCGGCACCTGCAATGCCACCAGGCCGGACCGTACCGCGATGTCGGAGGCGGATGGCTGCGGTGTGGTGACCACCACCAGTTCGGCATTCGGCAATGCCTGTGCCACGGAAATCGCCATGTCGCCGGTACCGGGCGCCAGGTCGAGCAGCAATACGTCCGGTTCGCCCCACCATACGTCGGATAGGAATTGTTCCAAGGAGCGTTGCAGTCTTGGACCACGCCATAGGATGGCTCTGTCCGCGCCGGCGAACATGCCGATGGAGATCAGTTTCACACCCCATGCGGTGACGGGCATGAGCATGCCGTTGAGGTTCGTGGGCTGTGATTGCACGCCGAATAGCCTGGGCAGCGAGAAACCGTAGATGTCGGCGTCGATGGCGGCGGTATCGTAGCCGAGCGCCGCGAATGTGGCTGCCAGATTGGCGGTGACAGACGATTTGCCCACGCCGCCTTTGCCGGAGGCGATGGCGAAGATGCGGGTTTTGATGCCGGGTTTGTTGAACGGGTTCTGTTTACGTTCCGCTTTGAGGCCGGCCACCAGCTGGGTGAGTTTGTCTTGGCTCATGGAGCCGACTTCGATGCTGGGAATCAACGTGGCATCGGAATAGGAGGCGACCGCGCCGTTGATCTGGTTGGTGATGGTCTGCGACAGCGGACAGCCTTCCACGGTCAGTTCGACCCGCACCCGTACGTCGTACGTGTTGGTTTCGCCTGCCACTGGCGTGGCGTCAATGGCTGCGATCATGCCCAAGTCGGTGACGGACCTGCCCAGTTCGGGGTCAATCACTTTGCTTAGCCGTTCGTAGATGCGCGCTTCGATGGTGCGCTCGTCGCTCATGCTTCCTCCTTATGCCGCGTACCACAGTAGCGGTTCGCGGCACGGCTTGCCAGATGGTGTGGCGATTATTCAACTGTTCCTGTGTCGAGCAGCTGTTTGAATTGGTCTTCGTTGAGCATGGGGATGCCCAGTTCCTCGGCTTTTGCGGCTTTTGAGCCGGCATTCTCGCCTACGACGACCCAATCGGTTTTCTTGCTGACGGATCCTGCGGCTTTGCCTCCGCGCAGGACGATGGCCTCTTTGGCGGAATCGCGGGAGAATCCTTCCAACGAGCCGGTGACCACGACCGTTTTGCCTGCCAATGTCTGTGGTAGTCCGCTGGCTTGGGCTTGTCCGACTCCTACGCCGGCGGCCTTCCATGCGTCAAGCACGGCACCGCGCCAATTGCCCGGCTCACGGGCCGCGGTGAACCATGTGACTACGGATTCCGCAATTTCCGGACCAATACCGTCGATTTGGGACAATTCGTCCACGCTGGCATGTTCGATGGCATCCAACGTACCGAACGCACTGGCGATGGTGCGTGCGGTGGGCGGTCCGAGCCTGCGGATGGACAGGGCCACCAGAACGCGCCACAGGTCGGCATGGCGGGCTTTGTCCATTTCGTCGAGCATCTTGCGGGTGTTTTCCGCCGGACGAATGTACACCGGCTGCACGCTGGACGTGCCTCCACGGGATACCTTGATTTCCTCGCGGATCACCACGGCGTCATCCGGCACCACGTATTGCGGATATTCCGCGGTCTCGTCGATGTCGGCTTCCTTGCGTTTGCGGGCGGCGGTAGGCGCGGTCCAGAATGCGGGCACCTGATGCCATAATCCGGATCCGCCCACACGTTTGCGCACTTTCTTGATCTTGCCGTTTGACCCGACGGTCTCGTGGATTTCGATGATTGGGGCCTCGCGCCAGACGCGCACATCCTTGAGGTCTGCGGACGTCAACGAGAACAGCCCGGCCTCGCTGGACAGCACAGGTGTCTGCATGGGCGGCAGTTCCAGTCCCACCACCGGCTCGTACGGTTCAGGCTCCTCACCGGGTTTCACCACGATTTCGGTGATGTTCGGCGCATACGTGTCGATGGAATCGGGCCTGTCCTCTTCGGGATTCGTCAGCGCAATGGCTGATTGGTCGCCCAGATGTTCGATATCGAACGCCTTGCGGGACGCCAGATTGATGATCCGCTCGGTCAGCTGCGCCGGGCAGGATTCCACGTTCGGGCAGCGTATATCTTTGTCTCCCTCTTTGGCGGGAGCGAGTTCCGCGCCGCAGCTCGGGCAACGCGTGGGCATCACGAACCGGCGGATCTGGCCCTCACGTCCCTTGCGCCGCTCCAGCACCGGACCGACGAGCTCGGGAATCACGTCTCCCGCCTTGCGCACCACCACGGTGTCGCCGATGAGCACGCCTTTGCGTTCCACTTCAAAGGGGTTGTGCAGCGTGGTACGGGATACTGTGGAACCGGCCACGTACACGGGTTTCAACACCGCCACCGGAGTCACACGTCCGGTGCGCCCCACCTGCACAGTGATGTCAAGCAGCTCGGTATTGACCTCTTCCGGTGGATATTTGTAGGCGATGGCCCAGCGCGGCGCACGCGATGTGGCGCCAAGGGAACGCTGCAATCCCAAATCGTCGACCTTCACGACGATGCCGTCAAGCGCGTGTTCGATGTCGCCTCGGTGTTCGCCGTAATAGTCGATCATGTCGAGGATTTCCTTGAACGACGTGACCTCACGGTTGTGCGGAGAGACGGGCACACCCCATTTCTTATACAATTCGTAGGCTTCGGATTGGTCGTTGACCACATCATGGCCGTTGCCGGCGTGCCCCGCACCCCAACGCAGCGATCCGATGCCGTGCGCGTAGAAGCTCAGGCGACGGGTTGCGGTGATACGCGGATCCTTCTGTCTCAGACTACCTGCGGCCGCGTTACGGGGATTGGCGAATGGCGCACGACCGGCGTCCTCGTTCTCGGCGTTCAGCTTGTTGAAATCGTCCCATCGCATGAACACTTCGCCGCGGATCTCCACGAATTCGGGAATGTCTTCCTCCGGTCCGGCAAGGTTCTGCGGAATGGTGGAGATGGTGCGCACGTTGAGAGTGATGTCCTCGCCGGTCACGCCATCGCCTCTGGTCAGCCCCTGTTCAAGCACGCCGTTGCGATAGATGAGGTTCAGCGCAAGACCGTCGATTTTCACCTCGCAGGTCATGGGCAGTGGCTTCGATTCGGGCCAATCCAATCCCCTGAGCACGCCGTCGTACCATTCGCGCAGCTCCTCGATGGAGAACACGTCATCGAGGCTCATCATGCGCGATGGATGACGTACGGAAGCGAAGTCGTTGGAGAACGTGCCGCCCACGCGATGGGTCGGCGACTGCGGTGAGTCAAGTGATGGGAACTGCGCCTCAAGCGATTGCAGGCAGCGCAATCTTGCGTCATATGCCGCGTCGGATGAGACGGGGGCATCGTCAATATAGTATGCGATCTGGTCTGATTCCACCCATGCGGCCACGCGCGCCCACAGCCTGGCCGCGGCTTCGGCGCTCATCGAAGCCACATCAACCTTGTCGAGGCGCATGGCGTCGGCATCGGTCGGCTGCAACGCGGCAATCCAACGTTCGCTGCCCGGAGTCAGCGAAGCCAGCCCCTCATCGGCCACGACGGCCGCGGAACTACCGTCGCTCTCCGGCGCGTCGAAATCCCATGCCAACTGTTCGGAATCATCACGATTCGTCATTGTCACCGCTTTCCCATCATTTCCGCCATGCCGCGCGGATGTCCACGCCAGCACCGATTATCGCACAAATGTTCGACCGTTTTGTTAGTTGTTCAGAGAGCGCAGGAACTGCACCTGCACCACGTCGGCACCGTCATGGTCTTCGTAGTCCATGCGCATCGCGGCCACTGACAAGGTACGTGCGGGCACGAACATGCCTTTGTCCACGCAGACGCGGGCCGCTTGGTGCATCAGGGGCGCGACCGGCGTGTTCGGCCATACCGGCAGTCCGGCGTCGGCGAGCACGTGGATGGCTTCCTGCACGTTGGTCGGCACCGGAATGCACTGCGATTGCGCTCTTCCGATCAGTTCCTGCAGTTCGCTTTCGAGCATGGCGATACGTCCGGGGGCGATCTCCTCGCTCATGATGTATGAGGCGGCGGCAAGGTCGAAGTGGTCGCACATCCATTCCGCATAGGCGAGACGGTAGTAGGCGAATGAGGCGTCTTCCCGGTCAAGCGCGACGTTCAGCGCGTTGAGGCATGCCGCACGTGCCGGATCCCAGTCCTCGGCACGTCCCAGCTGCACGGCGAGCTTGAGATGCGACAGCGGGTATGCGGGGGCGTAACGCACCATGGCGTTCAGATGCGGCAGCGCGGCATCGACGCCTTTGACTTGGGCGAGCAGGTCGGCAAGCTCCATATGCATGTAGAACAGGTTGTCGGGGATGAGCACCGTTCTTTCGCCTTCGGTGGCGAACATGCGGTTGTAGATGACGCGTTCCGCATATGAATTGAAGTACCGCGGCACGCCCGGATTTTCAGCGAAGATCCGGTCCATGCGTTCGAGTGTGGACTGGGCGGATTCGATGGCCCGCTCGACGTCTCCGGAGAACAGCATGTCTCGTGCCTTCAGACGTTCGTCATCGAGGGATTGTGCCAGTTCGAATGAGAAGTCGGGCGTGTCTTCGCCGTCGATCAGCGCGCTGGTGACCTGCGGCGCCAATTCGGTCAATTCCGGATCGGATATGGAATTGATGATGTCCATGGCCTGTTTGGCTTTGGCCACCGATTCGAGTCCGTCGCTTTGCGCAAGACGATGGAACTCCCCCACGGCGCGCTGCAACAGGTCGACACGCTGGATGGACAGGCCCATCATGTTCTCACAGCCGAACAACTGCGCCGTGCCGTCATCAAAACGAATGTCGGACAGTTCGGGTTCTTCTTGGCTTCCCGCCGGTGAGAATCGGCTGTCACGAAGGTCGAAGGCCGCGTCGATGGGTTTGAGCGCGCCTTTGCCGTCCACGTCCATTTCGGCGTCGAACATGCGGTATGTGGCGGTTGGATGGGCCAATCCGTCAGTGTCGAGCCGCTTCAGGAACTCGTCGCGGGTGAAGGTGACGGTCACCAAGTTGCGTACGGTCGGGTTTTTGCGCAGCTGCGCCATCGGATCGTCGTCATCATCATCGAGGTAGGTGTCGTACTCCGTTTTGTCGCTGGCGTCGTCCCGCATGGAGGCGTCGTCATCGTCGGCGCGTCCGTCCGGTACCGCGAACGCCATTTCGTCGAAGTCGATGTTTTTCATCAGGTCTTCGAACTGGCCGTCCACCGTATCGTCTCCAGTGCCAACGCTATCCGAGCCAGCCGAATCGTCGGAATCGATTGATTCGGATGAGATATCGGTGGTTCTCGGAGTGACGGGCCGAGCCGGATCGCCATGGTAGTCGCCGTCCTTTGGAGCGGCTTTGGATCCGGATGGCCTCATGTCTCCGGTACGGATGCGTTCGAAGGCGCTTAACGCCTCGCTCATCAACTCGCTGATGGCGGAATCCTGTTCGGCTACGGCCTCTTCCAGACCAATCGAATCGATGTGCATCGACACGCGTTTGACATTCGGATCGGCTCCGAAGCTCAGCGCGGCCATCATGAGTCCGACGCGCAGATTGTAATCGACGCTCATACGCGTGCGTTCGACGTCGGTCAGGTCGATCCACGCGCGGCGCGATACGTCGTATCGGGTGAACGGCATCATGGACACTCCAGCAGAAGTGAAGCCGATTGCGACTTCGCCGTCGCTGAGGTCGCACCGGAAGTCAACGTCGAAACGGTATGGCAGGCGCAGGCTGCGCAGCAGACGGGACATGGTCTGCCGGTACACCCATTCGAAACCTCCGTCGGCGCCGGAATCGCCTTCCAACACGTTGTCCTTGGTTGATTCGGCGACTTCACGCCGGAAGTCGGCCGCGATATCCGCCAGTCGGCTGGCGGCCTGGATGCCGTCTTCCCGGTTCGGGTCGAGGATCGCGCCGAACCGGTCGTCCGGTTTCAACGCGATCAGCGCCGGATTCTCCAGCAGGGCGAAGTCGATCTGCGCGGCTTCGGCACGCGTCACCGTGTTCTCCGTGGGGAGAGCGCCGATGCGTGCATTACGTTCCAGCCATGAGCTGACGGCGGCGAAGCGGTTGAGGTTGCCCTCGATGTTGAGGGCGCACAGCACTGCCGAGAACGGCAGGGAGGAATCCCATGCGAAGAAGTAGCATCCGGAATAGCTGGATGTGTACAGGCGCAGCGGTTCCGCTCCGTGCACAGCTTCGAGCCCTTGATCGGTATCGAGCGCGTGGGCTTCGCGCATCAGATCGGCGAAGTAGTCTTCCAGGCCGGAGGCGCGCATGCCATGCGACCGGGCGCTCATGGTGTCTCTGATGGACCGTCGGATGGCGCCTATGGGCGCTTCGCGGTTGAGCCTGCGGAAAATGTTGCCGGAACCGAAACCGACGAGCAGGCCGTTCATCTGTGGCAGCATGTAGGCGGCGAAGAACGCGATGGTGATGGCGTCCCGATATTCGAGGTCGAACCGCATATTCGCTGGCAGGTTGGCGCGCATTTGCTCAAGCGTGTAACGGCTGCCGGTTTTGAGCCATGAGGCGAGCCACATCATGCGACCGCCCGGCATGCGTCCCACGACGCCGCCTTGCGTGGCGCGCACCGTTTTCGGATTGCGGCTGGCCGCATGGCCGAGTCTTGGACCGTCCGCCAACGTAAGGGTTTCCTCTTTGACGAAGACGAACCGCGGTTCGAGTTCCTGCGTGTCCATGTCCGGATCGGTGCCGGCGAAGACACGCGCTTTGCCGTCCGCGAGCGCGATTTGGGCGAAGTGGTCGCTGTCGGTGAACAATCCGATGGAGAAGGCATGGCCGTGGGTCTGCGGCAGTTGGGCCCATCCGAGGCGGAATCCTCCGGGCACGCCTTCGAATCCGTCGATGACGTGTCGTTTGATGAGCGGATTAAGCCGGATGGCGTTGCGGGTCAGTTCGTCGACGATGTCGTCGGGCTTGTCAAGCGCCTTGCCGAAGAGGTTGGCGTGGATGTGGCGCGGCGTGGCCTGGTTGACGAGTCGCCGCACATTTTGCCTGACGCGTTCGAGCATGGTCCGGTTATGTTCCGGTTGGCTGGTCGGGTCTGATGGTGTGCGGTGAGACATGTGTGCCATTCTTTCAATCCAACGCGACATGAAGCTATTAGAATAATGACGTGACTTTTTCGAAGCAGCGTTTTCAGGCACGTCGTCGTATGTGCGCAGCCATTGTAGTCGCTTTCGCGGTGATGGTGGCGGTCGAGTGCGTGTTGTGCAATATGCCGTTTTGGCGTTCCTTGGCCGCATCGGGTGATTCCGCCGCCGCGTACAACATGCTGGGCCCTGGGCTCGAACGTACTGACGAGGGGTTGTTGAAGGTCACCGATCCGACGCAGGCATATATGCAGGTCGATGCGGATGGCTCGTCGGAATATGTTCGTATGGACCCGGTGTCTTCGAAGGCGTTGGATAAGGCAGCCAGACAATCGGAGCAGATGTTGCGCACGGTTCGTGTCCGTCCTGATGTCAATCGCAGGGCCGGTACGGTCAGTTCGGTGTCGGTGTCTTCGCCGCGTTCGCTGTATGTGCATGCGGCGGCTGCAGGTGGTTCGGTGTGCGTGCGGATTGTCGAGCCGAAGGGTTCGCTGATTCCGTTTGATGCGGTGCGTGCGAATGTGCGTGTACCGTTCGCGTTGAATCCGTTGCGTATCGGCGTGATGGTGGCCGTGTTGGCGATGGTACTGGTGTGGAGGCCTGGTTCGCGGTTGTGGCGGATGCCGTTGGATACGACGAGTGTGAGGCAGCGTGCGTGGCTGGGGGCGCTGCTGGCGGTGCCTGCTGTGGTCACTTGTGCCGTTGTGGTGTGGCAGCTGGTGGAGGCGGCTCCGTTGAGCTTCCATACGAAAGGCACGTACACGTATGATTTCGACCAGTACGATTACGTGGCAAGGGCGCTGCTTGATGGTCACGCGTGGTTGGATTTGGATGTGCCGGATGCGTTGCGTGACGCGGCGGATCCGTATGATGTGGCCACCCGGCAGCGGTTGCTTGCCGATGGCGTAAGCCCAGTGTATTGGGATTACGCGTTCTATCAGGGGCACTGGTATTCGTATTTCGGTGTGGTTCCCGCGTTGTTGTTGTTCCTGCCGTATCGGGCGGTCACATCGTTGTTCGTCGATGGCGGGCTGATGATGCCCTGCGGTGCGGCCGTGCCGCTGCTGATGCTTGGTTTTCTGGTATTCGGATGTCTGCTGGTGATTCGTGTGATATCCCGAATTCGTCCGAATGCGCCGTTGGCTGCGGTCAGTATGCTGTGCGTGTTCATGCTGTTGGCTTCCAATGGTTTGTATCTGTGGTATCGGACGAATTTCTATTCGGTGCCGATCGCCGCCTCCCTGTTTCTGAGCGTGTTGGGATTGTGGCTGTGGTTGGGCGCCGCCAAGCGGGTGCCGGTGTCAGGCGATCGGATTCGTGAGGTTGATGGCACGCAGTCGTTGTCGTTGCCCCATCTGGCTGCAGGCTCGATGTGCATTGCGGCCAATCTGGGGTGCCGTCCGCAGTTCATTCTCGTGGCGTTGCTGGCTTTCGTAATATTCTGGCCGCAGATTCAGTCGATTTTCCGTCACGCCTCCAATGATTCCTCCCTTCCCCATATGTCGGTCTGGCGTCTGATGCGCGCGCCGTTGGCCGCATTGCTTCCCGCGTTGATTGCGATCGTTCCTCTGCTGGCGTACAACGTGGTCCGGTTCGGATCACCGCTCGACTTCGGCACCTCATATCAGATGACGGTCACGGATATGACCAGTTATCGGCAGCCATTGTCGAATCTTGCGCTGACCGTCGCATATTACCTGTTCCTGCCGTTGCGGTTCACGGATGCGTTTCCGTTCCTCGCCGTCAATCCGGCGCCTCTTCCCACTTGGGGATTTACCGAGGCAATGCCTGGCGGCTTATTCACGATAGCTCCGTTGGCGTTGGCCGCGCTGGCCTGCCCGTTCCTCTACCGGCGTATGCGCAAGGCCGGGCGCACGAACACATGGCTGTTGTTGACATCCAGCCTGGCATTGGGATTGCTGCTTGTGGTGATTGACTCCCGCATGGCTGGTTTGGGATGGCGGTACATCGCCGATTTCGGATGGCTGTTTGCCTTGGCCGCGTTGCCTTCGTTGCTGATCGTACTTGATTGCGGCAAGCCGCGTCTGCGTTGGGTATGTCGTGCCGGATTCCTCGCGCTGCTGCTGTTCACGCTGGTTGTCGCGCTGATGTCGTTGTTCCTGCCCGGGCGTGACGATGAGATGTTGCGCAACAATCCCGCCCTCTATCTCGACGTGCAGTCCTGGTTCATGTTGGGTTGACATCCTACATAAGCTACATCCAGTAAAAATTCAGGTTTCTTTCCTGATTCATATAGCAGTTTTTCCGGTTTGCTCTGAGTTTCATCGGCAATCATAACGATTGTCATCATTGTTGCTTTGAGTTATGTTCCGGGGGTCGCCAACCATGAAACCGCTTTCGCCGCCACGCAACCATCCTCGGGCCGCACGTTGGATGCCAAAGGCGACATCGTGCTGCTCACCACCGAACTGGGCCGCGACGACAACGCCGTGCAGGACCAGGTCGTCAAACTCGATGCCGAAACCAGCAGTGTGACGCGACTGTTGGATTTCGGCAGCCTGTTCGCCGATTACAAGGCGTCCGCCACGCATGCGGGCACGGACGATTCGGATGAACTGCCGGTGAACCTGCGCGCGGTTGCGCCTGCGGTTCGTTACAATCGGCGGTATGGGTTTCTTCGATTCGCTGTTCGCCGGTAAACGTTCCACACCGGCTTCGTCCGTCACGTTCCATCTCGACCAGGCCGCCCACATGTACGAGGACGGCAATATCGGCTTGGAGGCCACCACGCTTGATATCACACCTGACAGCAAGCGTGTGGCGGTGATAGGTTTGAACGGTGCCGGCAAGACCACGCTGCTCAAATTGTTGGATGGCGCGTTGGCCGCCACGTCCGGAACGGTCCGCATCGAAGCGGACGG
>OHYV01000494.1_pt1 | contig 11061 bp, 10 predicted proteins | sample 1580321 | NCBI WGS metagenome assembly OHYV01 (sample SAMEA3882529, study PRJEB24775) | human gut metagenome | biome: human-associated habitat; feature: intestine environment; material: feces | place: Netherlands | collected 2009/2010 | reverse complement strand
CAGACCCAAAAGGCACCATCCTGGTGGAGTGCGGCAAAATGCTTGAAAAGGGCGGCTATGTCATCAAGTCGCTGAACACCATCAATTTCCGGAAATCCATGCACTACAACCCGTTCAGCTACATCCGCAGCGAGAAGGACATCCTCAAGCTGGTCAATACGATCATCGTCAACACGAAGGGAGATGGCGATAAGTCCGGCGAAGATTTTTGGGTGAAGGCGGAAAAGCTCTACTACACAGCTCTCATCGGCTACATCTGGTATGAGGCACCCGATCACGAGAAAAACTTTACTACCCTGCTCGAAATGATCAATGCCTCAGAAGCCAGAGAGGACGATGAGACCTTCAAGAACCCCGTGGATGTCATGTTCGATGAGCTGGAAGCCCGCGATCCTGACCACTTTGCGGTCAAGCAATACCGCAAATACAAGCTGGCGGCTGGCAAAACCGCTAAGTCGATCTTGATTTCCTGCGGTGCAAGGCTTGCGCCCTTCGACATCGCAGAGCTGCGGGAGCTGATGAGCTACGATGAGATGGAGCTGGACACCATCGGAGACCGGAAGACGGCGCTGTTCGTCATTATTTCCGATACCGATGACACCTTCAATTTCGTCGTGGCAATCATGTATTCCCAGCTCTTCAACCTTCTCTGCGACAAAGCAGATGACGTTTACAACGGACGGCTTCCCGTCCATGTGCGCTGTCTGCTGGATGAGTTTGCGAACATCGGTCAAATCCCGAAGTTTGATAAGCTCATCGCCACCATCCGAAGCCGGGAAATCTCGGCGTCAATCATCTTGCAGTCCCAGTCTCAGCTCAAGACCATCTACAAGGATGCGGCTGACACCATCACGGGCAACTGTGACTGCACCCTTTTTCTCGGCGGCAAGGAGAAATCCACGCTCAAGGAAATCAGCGAGGTGCTGGGCAAGGAGACAATCGACCTTTACAACACCTCAGAAACCCGTTCCAACAACAACTCCTATGGCTTGAATTATCAGAAAACCGGCAAGGAACTGATGTCTCAGGATGAGATCGCCGTCATGGACGGAGCCAAGTGTATTTTGCAGCTTCGAGGCGTGAGACCTTTTCTCAGTAACAAATACGACATTACGAAGCATCCAAAGTACCGGCAGCTCTCCGACTATAACAAGCGGAACGCCTTTGACATCGAGAAGTACCGGCAGCACAAGCTGGTAGTCAAGCCCGATGACACATTCGACCTCTATGATATGGGCGAGGTCGAAGCGGATTAAAGCCCCGTCGCTGCACTGCGCAGTGGGTAAAGCCTGATGGCTCATCCCAAAGCAGAACAGCGACGGGGCTTCTTTTTTTATGCCCATTTTCAAAAATACACAACCAATCTTTTTCAAATCAAGGAGGAAAATCTATGGCTTTCATCAATCAGGCTGTCACGGTTCTTCAGACGCTCGTTATCGCCCTCGGTGCCGGTCTCGCGGTGTGGGGTGTTATCAACCTCATGGAAGGCTACGGCAACGACAATCCGGCGGCTAAATCTCAGGGCATTAAGCAGCTCATGGCTGGCGGCGGCGTGGTGCTGATCGGCACGACCCTCATCCCCCTGCTCTCCGGTTTGTTCGGCTAATCCACGGCAAGCCCAGCTTAACCGAAGGGTGGTGAAATATTGGGCAGCATTTTAGAAAAGATCGAACAGGCTCTCAAGGATATGCTGATCGGATGGATCGAGAGCAACTTGACCAATATGTTCACCGATGTCAACGAGAAGGTAGGAACGATTGCCGCCGAGGTCGGGCAAACTCCGTCCGGCTGGAACGGCGGCGTGTACCAGATGATCCGGGGACTATCCGAAAACGTGATAGTCCCCATCGCTGGTATCATCATCACCTTTGTTTTGTGCTACGAGCTGATTTCCATGATCACCGAGAAAAACAACCTTCACGACATGGACACTTGGATGTTCTTCAAGTGGTTTTTCAAGGCGGCTGTGGCGATCTATCTCGTGACACACACGTTTGACATCGTGATGGCAGTATTCGACATCGGGCAGAACGTAGTTTCCGGTGCAGCAGGAGTAATCCACGGCAACACGAGCATTGACATTGACGCGACGATTGCGCAGATGCGTACCGGCATGGAGAACATGGGCGTCGGAGAACTGCTCGGACTGTCGATAGAAACGCTTCTGATCAGCCTGTGCCTCAAAATCATGGCGATCCTCATTACGGTTATCCTCTACGGGCGCATGATTGAGATTTACTGCACCGTGAGCATCGCGCCTATTCCCATCGCAACCATGAGCAACCGCGAATGGGGCAGCATCGGCACGAACTATCTGAAAGGCTTGTTCGCTCTGGCATTTCAGGGCTTTCTCATCATGGTCTGCGTCGGCATCTATGCGGTGCTGATCAACGGCATGATCATCGCAGACAACATTCATTCGGCTCTGTTCTCTGTGGCAGCGTACACGGTCATTCTGTGCTTCTCGCTGTTCAAGACCGGAAGCCTTGCAAAATCCATCTTCCATGCGCACTAAGGAGGTCGGCAGCATGAAGAAGTACAGCATCATCTACGCCGATCCCCCTTGGGCGTATCGGACTTACTCCAAGAAGGGACAGGGACGGTCGGCGGAAAGCCACTACCCGACAATGTGCATTGAGGACATCAAGGCGCTTCCGGTCGGTGAGCTTGCCGCCAAGGACTGCGCTCTGTTTCTCTGGATCACGTTCCCGTGCCTCTGTGAAGCACTCGAAGTGCTGACGGCATGGGGCTTTTCTTATAAGACCGTGGCTTTTGTATGGGTGAAGCAAAACCGAAGGAACGACGATCTCTTTACCGGCATGGGCTACTGGACAAGGGCGAATGCCGAAATCTGCATCCTTGCCACAAAGGGACACCCGAAGCGAGTTGACGCCGGTGTGCGTCAGGTCATCCTCAGCCACATCGAAGAGCATTCCAAAAAGCCGGATGAAGCGCGGGAGCGCATTGTTCGGCTCATGGGAGACCTTCCCCGCGTAGAGCTTTTTGCCCGTCAGTCTCCCGAAGGCTGGGACGTTTGGGGCAACGAGGTCGAATGCAGCATTACTCTCGGAAAGGAGGAAACAGTCAATGGCATTTGTTCCGGTCCCGAAGGATCTTAACCGCGTCAAAACGAAGGTCATGTTCAACCTGACCAAGCGGCAGCTCATTTGTTTTTCCATCGCTGCGGCAGTCGGCGTCCCGATCTTCTTTCTGGCGAAGGCGCATCTCGATTTGTCTACGGCGGCAATGCTGATGGTGGTGATCATGCTCCCGTTCATCTTCTTCGCGCTTTACGAGAAGGACGGACAGCCCGCCGAAAAGTATCTGTACCACATCGTACAGTCCATGTTCATCCGGGACAAGGTGCGTCCCTATCGCACAAACAATCTCTACGCTGAGATTCAGCAGAAAATCAAAGAACAGGAGGAATTGCAGCTTGAACAACAGCACAGCAAAGGCAAAGCCTAAGATGACGGTCAAAAACGGCGTCGTTTACGGCGATGCCCTTTCCGCTCAGGAAAAGAAGCGGATCGTCATGCAGAAGAAAAAGGACAGGAAGGCAAAGAAAGTCCGCAAGTCCGCCCAGCAGACCATTCCCTATGTGGAGATGTGCCGCGACGGTATCTGCAAGGTGAACAGCCGCCTCTACACGAAGTCCATCGCCTTTGAGGACATCAACTACCAGCTTGCGCAGAACGAGGACAAAACTGCCATCTTTGAGAACTGGTGCGACTTTCTGAACTACTTCGACAGCTCGATCTTCGTCCAGCTCTCCTTCATCAATCAGAAGGCAAGCTTGAATGAGTTTCGCAAGCGCATCAACATTCCGGCACAGGAGGACGCCTTCAACGACATCCGCTCCGAGTATTCCGGTATGCTGCAAAGCCAGCTCACCAAGGGCAACAACGGATTGGTCAAGAGGAAGTACATCACCTTCGGCATTGAGGCGGACTCCCTCCGCACGGCAAAGCCGAAGCTCGAACGCATTGAAACCGACATTCTCAACAACTTCAAAACCCTCGGTGTGAGAACCGAGCCGCTGTCCGGCTACGAGCGGCTGAAAGTGCTTCATGATGTGTTCAACATGGACACCAATGAGCCGTTCCGCTTTTCCTTCGATATGGTTGCCCGGACGGGGCTTTCCAGCAAGGACTTCATCGCTCCCACTTCCTTTGACTTCCGTGAAGGCAAGTGCTTCAAGATGGGCAGAACCATCGGCGCGGTGAGCTTCCTGCAAATCCTCGCGCCGGAACTCAATGACCGTATGCTTGCCGACTTCCTTGAGATGGACAGCAACATTACGGTCAATTTTCATATCCGGACGATTGACCAGGCGAAGGCAATCAAGAGCATCAAGTCGAAGATCACCGACCTCGACAAGATGAAGATTGAAGAGCAGAAAAAGGCAGTCCGCTCCGGCTACGATATGGACATCATCCCGTCCGATCTCGCCACCTTCGGCGGTGAGGCAAAGCGTCTGTTGCAGGATCTCCAGACCCGCAATGAGAGACTGTTCCTTGTGACCATTCTCATCATGAACACGGCAACCAACCGCCAGAAGCTCGAAAATGCTGTATTCCAGACCGCCGCCATTGCCCAAAAGTATAACTGTGCGCTCAAGCGTCTTGACTTCCAGCAGGAGGAAGGGCTGATGTCCTCTCTGCCTATCGGCGTCAATCAGGTGGAGATCGAACGCGGACTGACCACTTCCAGCACGGCGGTTTTCGTGCCGTTCACCACGCAGGAGCTTTTTCAGGATGGCGAAGCTCTCTACTACGGGCTGAACGCGCTGTCCAACAACATGATCATGGTAGACCGCAAGCAGCTCAAGAACCCCAACGGGCTGATCTTGGGTACACCCGGTTCCGGTAAGTCCTTCTCCGCCAAGCGCGAAATGACGAACGCCTTCCTCATCACCGAGGATGACATCATCGTCTGTGACCCCGAAGCCGAGTATTTCCCCCTTGTGCAGAAGCTCGGCGGTCAGGTCATCCGCATCTCGCCGGTCAGCACGGATTACATCAATCCGCTGGACATCAACACGAACTACTCCGAAGAGGAAAACCCGCTGACGCTGAAATCCGACTTCATCCTCTCCATGTGTGAGCTGATTGTCGGCGGCAAGGACGGCTTGCAGCCGGTTGAGAAGACCATCATTGACCGCAGTGTCCGCATGGTCTATCAGGAGTTTCTTGCAGACCCCAAGCCGGAGAAAATGCCGATCCTCGAAGACCTCTACAACATTCTGAGAAATCAGAAGGAGCCGGAGGCACAGCGCATCGCAACTGCCCTTGAAATCTATGTTCACGGCTCTCTGAACGTCTTCAATCACAGAACGAATGTGGATGTCAACAACCGCTTTGTCTGCTATGACATCCGCGAACTCGGCAAGCAGCTCAAAAAGCTCGGTATGCTGATTGTGCAGGATCAGGTGTGGAACAGAGTTACCATCAACCGCGCCCAGCACAAGGCAACGCGCTACTACATGGACGAGTTCCATCTTTTGCTGAAAGAGGAACAGACCGCCGCGTACAGCGTGGAAATCTGGAAGCGTTTCAGAAAATGGGGCGGCATTCCGACCGGAATCACGCAGAACGTCAAGGATCTGCTTGCGTCCCGTGAGGTGGAGAACATCTTTGAAAACTCGGATTTTGTCTACCTTCTGAATCAGGCGTCCGGCGACCGGCAGATTCTCTCGAAGGCGCTGAACATCTCGCCCAGCCAGCAGAACTACATCACCAATTCCAACGCCGGTGAGGGGCTGATCTTCTATGGCTCTACCATCGTTCCCTTCAAGGACGATTTCCCGAAGGACACCCAGCTCTACCGCATCATGACCACCCGCTTAGAAGAAACCGTACAGAACTAAGGAGGATTTTTGAATATGAACAACAAGATGATTACCATTCCCTACGCGGACGCTATCGAATACGGAGAGAACACCTCCGCGCTGTTTAAGGCTCTGTGGGAGCTGACCGATCTGATCCGACTGGAAAGCGACCTCAAGAAGCATCACCGCGCCTACCTCCATGTGAGGGAGGACATCGACGAAAAGGTCAAGGAGGCGCGTCAGATTATGACCAAGGTATCTGTGGATATGATCGGTTTCTACTTCAAGGTTGATGTTCCCAAGTGCAGCAACAGCGATGAGAATACCCCTTTCGCTGACGCGGCGGATGATGAAACCGTTTCTATCCCCAAGGACAAGTATGAGCTGATGATCGACGATCTGCTCACGATGTCCGAAATCATTCAGTGCGTCGCAGATATGCGCACGCAGGATGTGAAGGCAATCCGTGAGTTCGGCAAGTTCGTCCCCGCCTTTGCCGCCTTTGAGAAGAACCGCCTGAGCCTCTATCGTGAGGCGGCGAAGGAAGCCGAGGAAATCTTCGACCGTTGGGCGGACGAGATTGACGATCTCGACGAGGACTTCATTGAAGATGAGGACTATGAGCCGGACGAGTATTACTCCGACTGATATGCGCTCAAATCCGAAGAAAGGAGCTGGTTTTTATAGAGCTTGACATCATTCATACCGGCGATTGCCTTAAAATCCTGAAAACTCTGCCCGATGACAGCGTTCATTGCTGTGTGACGTCCCCTCCGTATTACGCGCTCCGTGATTACGGTATGGAGGCTCAGATCGGCAGAGAGACAACGCCGAAGGAATATATCTCGCGCCTGACGGAAGTGTTTACCGAAGTCAGGCGCGTTTTGCGTCCGGATGGAACGCTCTGGCTGAACATCTCGGACACCTACGCCGGAAAAGGCAATCAGGGAGATTTTATTGACCCGAAGAACCCCAACGGCAGAAACGGTCAGGCTGTGGCTCTCAACAACAAGATTGAGGGCTGCAAAGCAAAGGACATGATCGGAATCCCGTGGATGCTGGCTTTTGCCCTCCGCGATACCGGCTGGTATCTGCGCAACGACATCATCTGGATGAAGGATAACCCCATGCCGGAGAGCGTCAAAGACCGCTGCGCCCGCTGCTACGAGCATATTTTCCTGTTCTCCAAGTCGAAGAAGTATTTCTTTGACTACAAGGCAATCTCCGAGCCGATTGCCCCTGCAACGGCAGAACGCCTCAAGCGCGGCATGAAGGGCGGCAACAAATACGGAAAGCCCGTTCCCGGTCAGCCTCAGCCGCAGTCCATCAACCGCCCCCGTGAGCATGGCGAGATCAAGGATTGTGACATCAATCCGCTCCGCAACAAGCGCGATGTCTGGAAGATCAACACCGTCCCCTTCAAGGGCGGTCACTATGCCGCCTACCCTCCAAAGCTGGTTGAGACCTGTCTGCTTGCCGGTTGTCCCGAAGGCGGTATTGTGCTTGACCCGTTCATGGGAAGCGGCACAACCGGCATGGTTGCTTCGCAGATGGGGCGTCATTTCGTGGGCATAGAGCTGAACCCTGAATACACCGAGCTTGCCTACAAGCGGATTGGGGGTGAAATCTAATGGCGAAGGAACCGGAACTTAAAGCCCGCGACAAGGTAGTCGTGCGGATGACACGAGACGGCGCGGTCGAGAAAAACCTGACGGCTGGCACCGAACAGCGTGTGTCAAAGAGGCTGGAAGATGCAGAGCTGGTGAAGCCCGCTGAGACAGCCGAGCCTTCCGAGGCACTTTCACCGGAGGAACAGAAAAAGGTGCAGATGCGCCGTCAGCAGCATCAGTTTCAGGCGGAACACGCTGAGGATAATAACACTCAGCCGCCCTCGGAAACGTCCGTCACAGAAGAGAAAAGGGCAGAAAATCCACCCCAGAATGTACCTGAACCGCTGCCCTCGGAAACGCCGTTCAAGCCTCCAACTTTAGAGCAGCACGGCGTTTCTTCTCATACCGGCACGGTGATTGCCGAAACGGTTGTCACACACAAGCTGCGCAAGACCTCTGCGGTTGAAGCCGTTGATGCAGATGCCGTTCTCACTCAAGCGGCGGAGACTGCCTCTGCAAAGCCGCTCTCGGACGATGCCGTCCCGCCCACGAAGCGGATGCAGAAGCTCGAAAGGAAGTCCGAGAAGGCGCATGAGCGTCTGGATGCCGCCCGTGAAAAGCTGCCCACGCACAAGGTTCTCAAGAAAGAGCGCGTCTTCGATGAAGAAACCGGCAAGGGAAAAACCCGCCTTCATTTTGAGGATGAGCTGAAAAAGCCCAAGGGCAAAGGCAAGCTGCAATTTGAGGCAGATAAAACCGTCCGCAAGGTCGGTGACACCCTCGCTTCCGGCATTCACGGCAAAATCCATGAGGTCGAACAGGAAAACTCGGCGGTTGAGGCGGCGCATAAAACAGAGATTGCCGCTGAGACCGCTGCGAGGCATTTCCGTCATCATCGGGAAAGCAGCGTCAACAAGCCTTATGAGAAGGTCTCCAAGCTGGAACACAAGGCGGATGTCGCTGATGCGAAGCTCCAATATGAGAGAAATCAGCAGGAGCATCCTGAGATGAAGAAGCAGAACATGAACAAGCACTACCAGAAGCAGAACATCAAGAAGGAATATGCCGCTGCACGGAATGCCGGTTCTCAGACTGCCGGGACTGCCACGAAGAATACCGGCAAGAAGCTCGGCGAAAAGGTGTCCGACAAGCTCAAGGAGTTCTTTGAGAAGAACAAGAAGGTCTTCATCTGGATCGGCGTCGGAATTGCCCTTCTCGTTTTGCTCGGTGCCGGAATCAGCTCGTGTTCGATGCTCACCTCTACCGGCTCGTCGGTTATCGCTTCCTCTTATCTCAGCGAGGATGACGCGATGCTCGGCGCGGAGGCGCAGTATTGCCGGATGGAGCAAGAGCTGCAAAGCTATCTCGACACCTACGAAAGCACTCACAACTACGATGAATACCACTTCGATCTGGACGATATTGAGCATGACCCCTATGTGCTGATCTCCATTCTCTCGGCTCTCCATGAGGGCGAGTTCACGCTGGATGAGGTGCAGGGTACGCTCCAAATGCTGTTTGAAAAGCAGTACATCCTCACCGAAGAGGTCATCGTCGAAACCAGATACCGCACGGAGACCGACACATGGACGGACGCAGACGGCAACACGCACACGGAAACCTACCGCGTCCCGTATGACTACTACATCTGCAACGTGAAGCTCGAAAACTTCAATCTCTCCCATGTCCCAGTCTACATCATGTCTCAGGAACAGCTTTCCATGTACGCAACGTATATGTCGGTGCTGGGCAACCGCGAGGATCTGTTCGGTGACTCTCCCTATGTGGACAAGTACATCACAAATCCTCCCGCAGACTACGAGGTCAACCCGGAATACCTGAACGATGAGAAGTTTGCAACGCTGATTACCGAGGCGGAAAAGTATCTCGGTTATCCGTATGTGTGGGGCGGCTCCAATCCCGACACGTCCTTTGACTGCTCCGGCTTCGTCAGCTATGTTCTCACAAACAGCGGTCTTGTGAATACCGGACGGCTGGGCGCACAGGGGCTTTACAACGTCTGTACGCCGGTTTCAAAGGCGAATGCACAGCCCGGTGATCTTATCTTTTTCGTCGGGACGTATGACACCCCCGGCGTGTCCCACGTCGGCATCTACGTCGGTGATGGCGTCATGATCCACTGCGGCGATCCCATTCAGTACACATCTATCAACTCTTCCTATTGGCAGCAGCATTTCTACGCCTTCGGAAGACCCGCCTATTAAAAGAAAGGAGTTTTGCATGAATCCCAAGTATCAGAAAGTCCTCTCCGACATTGAGAAGGCTGAAAAGAAGAAGTCCGAAATCGAAGGTCAGCTCAAGGAGCTGTACGACAAGAAGACAGAGCTGGAAAACCTTGAAATCATCAATACCGTGCGCTCTATGGTGATGGACAAGGATCAGATCATGGCGTTCCTGTCTTCCATGAAGGGCGGCACCAAGCCCGCCGGAAATACGGAGGTAATCGACAATGCGTAAGAAGTTTCGTTTTCTGACCGTCCTTGCGGTCTGCGTCATGGTTCTGTCCTGCTTCTCGGTGACGGCGTTTGCCTACGCCGATGATACCGAGCAGAACCTTCCCGTTACGGAGGCAACCCAGCCGGAACAGCAGCCCGAGACTACTCCCGCGTCGGAAAAGCCGAAGGGTGAGCCGATTGACGATGAGGGCAACGCCTACACCCGCGACTTGCTCTATGATAAGGCAACCAACAAGCAGTTCATCACAGTCCAGACGAAGAGCGGCAACACCTTCTTCATTGTCATCGACTACGATGCGCCCATCAACGAGGATGAGGAACAGTATCAGACGTACTTCCTGAACATGGTCGATGAAAGCGATCTGCTTGCGCTGCTGGATGAAGATACTGCGGCTGCGCTGACCACCTGTAACTGCAAAGAAAAATGCGCTGCCGGTCAAGTCAATACCGACTGCCCGGTCTGCAAGACCAACATGAGCGAATGCACCGGCACAGCCCCCGCTACACCTGAGCCGGATAAGGATGCAGAAACCGATGCTCCCGCCCCTAAACCCGAAAAGAAATCCAACATCGGCGTGATCCTCGTCATCTTTGCCCTTGCCGGTGCTGCGGGTGCAGCTTATTACTACATCAAGTTCGTCAAGGGCAGAAAGCCCAAGGATGAGGATATGGACTTCTTCGACGATGAAGGCTACGAGGAAGAGCCGTACATCAACGAGGATGATGAGCCGCAGATTGCGGAGGATGCTGAAACGGATGGTGATGAAGATTGATCTTAGTCATTGCTGAAAAGCCCAGCGTTGCCCAGTCCATCGCAAAGGTGCTGGGCGCGACGTCCCGCAAGGACGGCTACATGGAGGGCGGCAATTACATCGTTTCGTGGTGCTTCGGTCATCTGGTGGAGCTGGCAGACGCCAGCTCCTACGATGAGCGGTATGCCAAGTGGCGGTATGACGATCTGCCCATTGTTCCGGAAAGCTGGATGTTTGAGGTCACGAAGGACAAAGCACAGCAGTTCAAGGTGCTGTCCGCTCTCATGAAGGACAAGCGCGTCACCGAGCTGGTCTGCGCAACCGATGCAGGGCGCGAGGGTGAGCTGATCTTCCGGCTGGTCTACAACAAAGCCGGTTGCACCAAGCCCTTC
>OHYV01000493.1_pt1 | contig 11090 bp, 9 predicted proteins | sample 1580321 | NCBI WGS metagenome assembly OHYV01 (sample SAMEA3882529, study PRJEB24775) | human gut metagenome | biome: human-associated habitat; feature: intestine environment; material: feces | place: Netherlands | collected 2009/2010 | reverse complement strand
CCCGCCGGCGGACGCCAGTACAGCGGATCGGTGTTCTTGAACATCCAGTTGCGCGCGTAGTTGGTTTTGAAATCGTCCTTCGTGATGGTGTTGATCTCACCCCAGGAGCGTTCGCGCAGCACGCGAGTCTCCTCCCATTTCGCTTTCGGCAGGGCCATCGTGGCCGCCGTCTCACGCGTACGCACGTACGGCGAAACGAGGTAGCGGTCGAACAGCGGCTGCTGCGTGACCAGCCAGCGGCCGATGCAGTCGGCCTGCTTGCGTCCGGTGGCGGTGAGCCTCCACGAACGGTCCGGCACGGTGACATTGTCCTGCGTATACAGCGAGTTGTCACCCTGTTCGCCGGCGCTGATGATGACGTTCGCCTCCGACTCGCCATGTCGGATCACATACAGATCAAGGGGCATTCCCATATTCGTTTATTCCTTCGCTTTCATCCACATCCTGCGCGCACGTTCCTTGTTCCGCCGTTCATTCGGCCGGTGGCGCGCATCATCATTGAATGCTTCCACCGTAGCTGATTCGCGCGTGTTTCGCACGCGCGGACACGTCGATTTCACGATTGGCACACCCGAATTTCGCGGTGCCGTCACCGGCGGTTCACCGCAACCGGCGTGGTAGACGCCGTGATCGCAATCACTCCGGCCAGATGCCGTTCTGCGCGTACTTGGTGCGGTACTCCCCCGGCGTCATGCCGGAATGTTTTTTGAACACCTTCGAGAAGTGGCTTTGCGACCGGTATGCGAGGATCTGGGCGATCTCGTCGAAGCTGTATTCCGAGTATTTGAGCATGTTCTCGGCCGCTTCCATACGCTTGTCGGTGATGTATTGCGATATGGCCGTGCCCGTTTCGCGTTTGAACAGCTCCGACAGATACGTGGGATTCAGATGCACATGCTCGGCGAGGATGGGCACGGTGATTTTCTCATGCAGATGGTAGTGGATGTAGTCCAGGCATTCGTTGACGGCTTTGGAATGTGTTTCCGCCTTCTGCATGTCGGCCATGGCCCATGTGAAGAATGTCATCATGTCGGTGTGCAGGCGGCGCACGTCGTCGGGCGTTTTGCAGTTTTCCAGGTTCTGGATGTACAGGTCGGAGGCGTTGTAGGCGTCCTCCTCGTCCATACCGCCTTCGATGGCGAAACGTGTGGCGAGCGTGATGGTGGTGACGAACCGGTATTTCGCGTTTTTGAGCGGATCGTCCGACAGGTAGCCGTACAGTCCGGAGTCCCACAGACGTGTGCTTTCGGCGATGGCGTTGATGTCGCCGGAACGCATCATGTCGTATTGCTTCATTTCCTCGACGTACCGGTGGTGCCGAACACGATCCTCGCGGGAGAGGAAGTCCAAGTATCTCAGCTTCGCTTCGTCAACAACAGCCATGATTCTCCCCGCTATTTCCGATCGTCCAAATCGAATCCTCCCTCAAGGATAAAGCTCTTCAGCAGCTTCGTGGCGAGAAGATTCGCCGTGAATTGGGAGACCGGACTATCCGGCTTATCGAAAAACGCCTTTGCCAAAGACCTGTTAACCGACGCTTTCAACCGGTCGAATCGTCCGAATTCGTTCAGGGTTGTCTCTGTAAGGTCAAGCCGCATCATCTCGTTGAGCAACGCCCCATCCACGTCAAACGCCTTGGTGATTTGCTCCACTTGGCTGTTTTTGGCGCTGTTCGCGTAATATGTGATGTAGTCGCGTAGCGTCTTGCCTTCCTCCAACTCGATTTCGCCACGTTCCACATCATGCATGAACAGTTCGGCATACCGTTGTTCCTCTTGGCTGAGCGAAGCGAACGACTTATGCAACTCCTCCTCGGCTGATGCCAACAGGGCCGGATCGCCTCCGCCAAGCGCCTTGAGCCATTTGGTGAAGTTGGCGTTCATATAATCCGTATCAATCAATCCTGTATCTATCTCAGTGATATGGCCGTCAAGTTCATATGGTGCTTCCGGACCGCTGCCGGAACCTTCGCCGCTGCTGAACATTTCCTTATACCGCTGTACAAGAATCAGATATGTCCGTTCATCAAGCTTCGGCCGCACAACCTCCACGGATCCATCGTCATGGGTGACGGAGTATTCCTGCTGTTCCCAAGTGAAACCTTGCACTTTGGCGGATTCCAGGAAATCATTGAGTTCCACGAACAGTTTTGCGAACTTGCGGCACGCCTCCACCGATTCCGGCAGTCGCATGAAATCTTCCACGCCTCCGGCACTGAACACGGAGGCGATTTCTTCGAAACGCGCATCCATCAGGCGCACGTTTTCCGGCAGTTTCTGCACGAACAGATCGAGCGGCTTGTCTCCGGAATACAGTTTTACCGCCGCTTCGATATACCCCTTCATGGTGTGTGGCTTGCGGTAGTAGCGGATAGTTCCGAAAGGCTTATCGGGACCGAACAGTCGGTTCGTGCGACTGAACGCCTGGATGATGTTCTCATAGTCGATGATTTTGTCGAGGTACAGCGTGTTGACCCACTTGGAATCGAAACCTGTCAGCATCTGATCAACCACGATCAGCAGATCCAGCCGCTCCTCACGGTGCTGGTCGACCGTCAGGTATGGACGCTTGTGGGAAAGCCGCGCGGTGATGTCTTTCTTCATCTTCGGCCATGTGGGGATGATGAAATCCTTGTCGAACAGTTCGTTGTAATCGCCGATGATTTCCTTAAGCGCATCCTCCTTGAGGATTGCGCCGTCGGAATTGTCGACGTTGGGGTCGAACAGCGCGGTCACGTGCATCTGCGGAGCACGTTCCTTGAACAGATGGTAATAGCTGATCGCCTCGGGAATGGAACTCGTGGCCAGCATCGCATGGAATTTGTTGCCTCTGCTCAGCAATGGGAATTGGTCGAGAATATCCTCCACGACCTTGTCTTCATGTGGCGTGCCTTGCGCATACTGCGCTGCGGTCAGATAGTCCTCAATGCCTTTGACATGTTCTCCGGCCTGCGTTTCCATGGGTCCCATCGGCATTTGCTTCGGATCCATGTAATGGTAGAACACCTCAGCTTTCGCCGGATCTGCCTGGGCTTCCTCAACCGTCGCGGCTTTCGCTTTCTCCAATGCGACCGCTTGACGAACGTCCTTATCTCGGTAGGTCAACACCATGTACGGGTCGAATCCGAGCACATTGCCATCGCGGATGCCGTCGGCGATGCTGTATCGGTGAAGGCAATCGCCGAACACCATTGATGTGGTCGCGCCCTTCTTACGGTTCTCCTCATGAATCGGAGTGCCCGTGAAACCGAAATACAACGCGTTCGGGAAGGAATGGCGAATATCCTGCAGCATCTCGCCGAACGTGGAACGATGGCATTCGTCGATAATGAATACGATGCGTTTGCCGGCGAGCTTCTTCACTTCCTCTTCGGTGATATGCCCCTCGCCCGCTTTGATGTTGCTCATTTTCTGGATGGAGGTGACGATGAGTGTGTCTTTGGGGTCGATGCTTGCCAGTTTCGATTTGAGCACATCCGTGTTTTCCGTGCCCTGCACATCATCGGCATCATCCGCGAACGACCGGTATTCCAGCAGCGACTGCGTGCCCAATTCGACACGGTCCATGAGGAAGACCACCTTGTCGGCATCTTTCGAGCCAGCGATGAGCTGCGCAGCCTTGAAGCTGGTCATGGTTTTGCCCGAGCCAGTGGTGTGCCACACATAACCGCCCGGACGGCCCGGCGTGCCGCTTGGCACCGGCTCATCCCATTTGCAGGTGCGTACACGGTCGGAAATGGCGTTCACCGCCTGGTATTGGTAGCTGCGTAGCACTTTGAGGCATCCGTCTGCGGAATCGGCGACCGTATAGAACCCGATGAGCTGGTGTGCCATGGGAATGGATAGCAGATCAGATGTGAAACGCTTCCATTCATCCTGCCCGACATGGTTGTTCGCCGCTATGGGCTCATTGTTGAAGTCAGCCCAGTGGAAGAAGTAGTTGCTGTTGAAATCGCCTTCACCGGGATTGGCGAAGTACACGGCATCATCCGGATTCATGGCCACGAAGACCTGCACGAGTCTGAACAGCCCGGTGAACACGCCTTCATGCGCGTATTTGGCGATTTGATTGGTGGCCTGGCTTATGGGAATGCCGCTTTTCTTCAGTTCAATATGGATGACCGGCATTCCGTTGATAAGCAGGCAAACGTCTCCCCTGCGATCGTTCAGCATCTTATTTTTAGCTGGATAAATAGGCTGTCTTGCGATTTGGTACCGGCTTTGCCCAGCGGCGATTTCCTGGCGATCGTAGATCTTCAGGCTAATTTCCTTGCCGAAATGCGCTGTGTCTGCGGGATTGTCACGTTTGATGGACACGGTTTTGCCGTTGATGAAGGAATTCAACGCCAATGGCGTGCGCAATGTTTCGATCTGTTCAAGGATCTGCGCCATCTCACCCTTGGTAAGGCGCTGCCCGTTCAGGCGATCGATGCCTTTGTTGTTGTCGAATAGGATGTTGGCCCAGTTGTCGATGAGATCCTGTTCGGTTGGATATTCCAACACACCATCGGTCCACCCATGGCGTTTCAGCACCGCGACCAGATCGTCTTCGAAATCCGATTCCTTATCGTAGAACATGTTTCATCTCCCCGAACGCACCATCACTTTTCCGAGCTCAATCTTACGAGCGCAACCCCTAACATCCAAGAAACAACACCACAATACTTACGCTGATGAAGGGTGATGAGCGAGTCCAGACGGTCGAAGAACGCGCCGATTCGGCGCTGCTCGGCGATGCTTGGTACCTCAATAGGCAAATTTTTTGCTGGCTGTAGTGTGAAATGCTTCATCGTTCCTCCAGCAGAAAGAACTCCAATGGCATTCACAACGTTTTGAGTTACAAATGCAGCCACAAGATACCGCGCATCAAGTAACGAAGAATGAGCTATCCGCGCATATAGAACAGCTCCACCCTGAACATATATGGGAGAAGAGTTGCCATTTATTATGGCTTTACCAATTTCTCCACCTCCATTGAATAGAACATCTCCTTTTTCTGGTGCCCCAGTAGCCGCTTTGTAAGCGGCATAGTCTTCTTCATCAATAAAGAGCGCACCTCGGAGATCTTCTTGAGATATGTCACTTGCTCGAATATAGGGAACACCAGCTTCACGCCACAATCGATTAGGGATACGGGCACTATCTTTTATTTCAGTAAGCTCACCCAGCTTACGCTGTTCCCAAGCGGGGGCGATTGATACGGGAAAACGGCCATATTATCGCTCATCTACGCGGTTGAGCTTCTTTCTTGTGAGCATTAGAGCGTATCCGAGCAGGTTCTGACCGCGCCATTGGGCTGGATCGAGCCTAGCTGGGTCATGCATTGACAAGCCGATGCCCCAAATACGGTCTTTGACGGCGCATTCCGCCAATATCGCATTGCCGGTCGCTACGAGTTGCGCCCCGAGTTCGGCGTTCTGACTGAATTTGGCAAGCAATCCTTCATAGACTTCGATTTGACGAACGCCGTTCCATACGTGATCATCATAACCGGCCACCAATCGGCCAAGGCGTTTGATCTCGGCCACGTCGCTGGTTCGAAGAATCCGCGCGGCTGTTTCGGCATCGTTAAAACAGCATGCCTTGCGGTACATCATGTACTGTTCCATCGAGGAAAACTCGACATCAACCACAACGAAGCGCGATGGATACCAGTTGCTCAGGTATCCGTTCTCCTCATCAGGATTATGGAAGCAGATGATGTCCGTCATTCTTCGCCGACTTTCCGCACCGCAAGCTCCAGATCGAGATCATGAAGCCCGAAATAGGCTTTCTTCAGGAAGTCCAGCGGCACCTTGGCAATCACTTCAGCACTGGGAATGGCGTAGAACCATTGGTAGTAGGCGTAGAATTCGCCAATCCAATCAGGCATGAATCCTTCGAGCGCCCTGCCGTCCTTCAACTGGTAGTGCTCAGTTTCGGTGAAATACTTCCACAGCTCTTTCGCATCCATCGTGTTGACGTAGGCTTTGGCCTCATCAATGCTTTTGCGTGTTTTGCTCGTCATATACATGGCGATGAAATCCTCTGTGCTCTTGCCCGGAAACGACTGTGCCACGCAGTCGAAGAGCTTGCCTTGAGTTTCCACCACATCATCCCGGTAGACCTCTGGATATGCCCGCATTGTCATCACCCCTAGAGCAACGTGCTGAACACGTTGGTCACCGTATTGGCATCGGAATCGATGAGGTCGCGCATGTTTTGGCGTGCCTCGACATCCCTCTGATTGTATTTGTCGTTGAATTCGCTGTAGCTGACGGAAAGCAGGCCGTCCGGGACTTCGCGCAGTTGCCTGTACGCCTTTGCGGTCTTGACGCAATACTGGATGCCCAGACCTCCAAGCGACAGCAGTTCCTCCAAGATATCGACGTCCACATTGTCGCGGACGAATTCTTTGGCGATATAAAAATACGAGGCGTTCGCACGCCAGCCTTTGATGACGTCATAGCCGCTGGCATCGATGCCGTATTTGGCGATGAACTTCGCAGCCAGCACGCGATAACGCTTGGAATCAGCGGCATCACGATGCTTCATCAGCTCAGCCAGCCAGGTAAGCACGCTATGTTCCTGAAAATCCAGGATGCGCAGCCCATTCGTGTCCAGTTCGTACTGGTGGACCCAGCCATTGGACTCATCCGGCCGGCACACGGCCCATTCCTTGGCCAGTTCCACATTCGCGGTCAGATAGAAACCACGCCCGTAGTCGTGTTTGTCGTTGCCTAAACCGTATTCGGGGGTCACGGATTCGTACGGAGAACCGTGAAATAACGTGATTATTGCCATGAACACCCCTATACAAACATCTTGTCGAGCATGGATTTCTTGATATTCCGGAGTAATTCGAGCTTACGCTGATGAAGGGTGATGAGCGAGTCCAGACGGTCGAAGAATGCACCGATTCGGCGCTGCTCCATCAGGGATGGCAGAGGCAAAAGGAGATCTGAATATTCTTGCGCGTTGATGCCGGGCTGCCCTGAACGCTGAGAAGTAAGCAAAACAAACTGCTTATACCGTTCAGTCAGTGTGCTCTGAAAGATGAAACCAGCATCTGCCTCATCTGAAACATGCGCTCGAATAAGGAAACCGGCATAATACGTTTTCCCGTCTGATGCCTTATACAGGTAGGTTTTACCTACGCTGGCCCCGGTTCGTGCAAATAATATATCGCCTTCTTTGAGTAGATACCTGTCATCAATCGGATTATTGATATCAGGCGAAGATAAATCATCCGTACGGAATTCACGAGTTTGATCATCTATATCAGTGATTCGAAGATACTTTTTCTCACCATCGAAATCCGAAGCAGCCGCATTCAAACCGTACTCGAATCCAGAAGCAACTTCCCCCAGCTTACGCTGTTCCCAAGGGTCAGTGAAACCGGCAAAACGAATCTCCGGATACAGCGAACCCCCTTTAGGGAACATTTTGTCGAGCATGGATTTTTTCAGCACGCAAAGCTTGTCATACTTACGCTGATGAAGGGTGATGAGCGAGTCCACGGTTTTAAATACGCGGCTGATTTTCTTTTGTTCCGCTTTATCTGGCACCATTGCTTCAACTTCGACAAGGTTACTTACAGCAAGTCCCGGTTGTGCCGATTGCCCTGAATATTGGCCCAAATCAAGCGTACCAAACAAGTAATAGAGGAACGTCGTATCATTAAGATGATTTGCTTTTACAGCAACAGCATGCTCGGTGAAATATGACTTTCCATCTGCAATATTGACATTCCCGCACAGTGCGCCTTGGCGTCCAATAAGCGTATAAAGACCTTCATGGTTGAAAGTTGTCGTATAGCCTCTTAAACCATTGCCGCCGTAGACTGGATAAGAACCAGACACCGACACATTGTCAGCGCAGATGAATTCGCCGCTTTTGAATTCATTAGATAGTTCCCCCAGCTTACGCTGTTCCCAAGCGGGGGTGCGGTATTCTTGTGAAAGATGTGCAGTCGCTCGTGGAGCCGCGCATTTTGCCGGCACCGCAATGAGGAGGGATAGATGAACAAGCAGCAGCTCGCTTCGAAAATCTGGGAGTCCGCCAATAAGATGCGTTCCAAGATTGAGGCGAACGAATACAAGGATTACATTCTTGGCTTCATCTTCTACAAATTCCTTTCAGAAAACGAGCTGATGCGCTTGAAGGACACCGATTTCACCGAGGATGACCTGCTGCTGCTTACGGAGGATAATCCGGACATTGTGGAAGGCGTACAGGATGAGTGCGGCTACTTCATCTCCTATGACAACCTGTTTTCCACATGGGTCAAAAAGGGCAACGATTTCGAGATTTCCAACGTGCGTGATGCGCTTTCGGCGTTCTCCCGCAACATCAATCCAGCGCGTAAGAGAGTGTTCGACGGTATTTTCGACACCCTGCAGACCGGACTTTCCAAGCTTGGCACCGATGCGAGGAGCCAGTCCAAGGCCGCACGAGACCTGATTTATCTCATTAAGGACATTCCGATGGATAGCCGTCAGGATTATGACGTGCTCGGATTCATTTACGAATATCTCATCAGCAATTTTGCCGCCAATGCGGGCAAGAAGGCCGGTGAATTCTACACACCGTCCGAGGTCTCCCAGCTGATGAGCGAAATCGTCGCATGGCATTTGCAGGGGCGCGAGCAGATCAAGATCTACGATCCAACATCCGGTTCCGGCTCTTTGCTGATTCATATTGGCCAGTCTGTGGCTCGGCGCAATGGCAATCCGAATTCCATCATGTATTACGCGCAGGAACTCAAGGAGAACACCTACAACCTGACGCGTATGAATCTGGTGATGCGCGGTATTCTTCCCGACAACATCGTCGCCCGCAACGGCGACACCTTGGAAGACGACTGGCCGTGGTTCGACACGTTGGAAAACAAGGAGGAAACATACAATCCGTTGTTCGTGGATGCGGTGGTTTCCAACCCTCCCTACTCGCAGAATTGGGATCCTACTGACAAGGAGATCGATCCACGCTTCAGCTATGGCATAGCACCGAAGTCCAAGGCGGACTATGCGTTCCTGCTCCATGACTTGTACCATCTGCGTGCCGATGGCATCATGACCATCGTTCTGCCTCACGGTGTGCTGTTCCGTGGTGGCGAGGAAGGCCAGATTCGTAAGAATCTGATTGAAAACCACCATATTCAGGCGATTATCGGCCTTCCGGCGAATATTTTCTTCGGTACGGGCATCCCCACCATCGTGATGGTGCTGCGCAAGAAACGCGATGACGACAGGGTGCTCATTGTTGACGCGTCGAAACATTTCATCAAGGACGGCAAGAACAACAAGCTACAGGCTTCTGACATCAAACGCATTGTCGACGTGGTGTCGAACAACCGCACGGTGCCCAAATTCAGCCGTTTGGTGTCCATTGACGAGATTCGCGCCAATGATTACAACCTCAACATTCCCCGGTATGTTGATTCGTCTGAGAATGCGGAGACATGGGATGTGTACGCTTCGATGTTCGGAGGCGTTCCGAAGAGCGAGGTCGAGCAGCTTGGGGAATATTGGAACGCCTGGCCGAGTCTGAAGGCTGAGCTGTTCCGCGATAATGGTGCTTGCTATGCCTGTGACCATGATGATATCGCCACTGTGGTGCACAACAATGCCGATGTAAAAACGTTCATTGCCTCGTATGGGCAAGCCATTTCCGGCCTGCCTGCTGACCTACGCTCCCGTTTGGTGGAGCATCCCGAACAGGTGGATGCGCTCGGGCAGGAAACGGCCATTGGCGAGGAACTGGATGCGATGATCGCCAATACCGCGCTGATCGACCCGTATGACGCCTATCAGAAGCTTGATGATGCGTGGAACGGTATCTCCATTGATTTGGAAGTGCTGGGTTCCGAAGGCTTCGATGCGGTAAGAGCCGTGGACCCGAACATGGTCATCAAGAAAAAAGGCGGCAAGGATGTGGAAGTGCAGGATGGCTGGATTGGCCGCGTTCTGCCCTTCGACTTGGTTCAGCGTGAGCTGCTGCACGATGATTTGGCCGCGATCGAGGCGGACGAACGCCGTGTGCAGGACATTGATTCCGAGATTGAAACCATTTTGGAAGGTTTCGATGAGGATGACAAGCAGAATAGTGATGCGATCAATCAGGACGGTGATGCCTTCGTTGCTGCCGAGTTGAAGAAAGCGGTTAAGGCGATCGGCAAGAATCCGGCTTCTGATTTTGAGCGCGGCTTGGTGCAGGCCCAAAAGCTGTTCGATGAGTCAAAGAAACTGAAGTCCGGTATCAAAACCAAGCGAAATGCGTTGGAGGAGAAGACCTGCGATGCGATCAAGGCGTTGGGCGATGACGAAGCCAGAAGGTTGCTGGAAGCCAAGTGGATCACACCATTGCAGAAGCAGCTGGAGGCATTGCCGAATGCCGTGATCGACGAGTTCATCGGCAAAGTGAACGCGTTGAAGAACAAATACGCCACCACATATGCCGATGTATGCGGCCAAATCGATGAAGCGGAGAAGGAATTGGCCGGAATGCTGGGCGATTTGACCGGCAATGCTCGCGATATGGCGGGTTTGGAAGAGCTCAAAGCACTGCTCGGGGGTGAATGATATGGCCGAACAGCATGAAAAAGCGTTGGTTCCGCAGATTCGTTTCACTGGTTTCACTGACCCTTGGGAACAGCGTAAGCTGGGAGAGCTATACCAGAAAAATGACGAGCGAAATACTGATGGTTTAGGGTCTGAGCGAACTTTATCTGTTGCTTCAATGACGTTTAATTCTGCAGGCAACGGAGCTGATGATTCTTCCTTGCCGAACTACAAACGTCTTCGATTAGGCGATATCGCATTTGAAGGACATACTAATAAAGAATTTGCTTATGGAAGGTTCGTGCTTAATGATGCTGGAAACGGCATCATGTCACCAAGATTCACTTGTTTGCGGCCAATTGTTGAACAGGAGTACTCATTTTGGAAGTACTTTATTCACAGCGAGAAAGTTATGCGGCCAATTCTTGTGAATTCCACAAAAAGCGGCACTATGATGAACGAATTAGTTGTAGAAGATTTTCTTAAGCAGGAAATTCTCGTTCCATCTTTGCCAGAGCAGCGCCGAATCGGCGCGTTCTTCGACCGTCTG
>OHYV01000476.1_pt1 | contig 11420 bp, 7 predicted proteins | sample 1580321 | NCBI WGS metagenome assembly OHYV01 (sample SAMEA3882529, study PRJEB24775) | human gut metagenome | biome: human-associated habitat; feature: intestine environment; material: feces | place: Netherlands | collected 2009/2010 | reverse complement strand
TTGCTTCTTCCGGGGTAATCTCACCAGGGCGGAAGGACTGGCGCACATGATAGGCGATCACATCATCTGCGCCGCGCACCCGTCCGGTAGCGGCAATGTACTGCCGCTTTGTCAGAAGGAACTCCGCATCCGCAGTCCGGCTGTCACAGCCATAGCCGGTAATTAGTTTTCCGTTGTCAGTCTTTTGCGGATTTGCCACATAATCAATAATATCGCTGATTGCTCGGCTCTCAGTGCGCCCCTTTCCGATATGCAGGGGCATGATGCGTGTGGTTGCCATAGAAGGGCCTCCTTTCTAAAAAAGAAACGGCCTGCATGGTGCAGACCGCTTTTGCTATTCTATAAAATCGTCCTCGATGTCCTCTAACCGCTTCGGAGGAAACCTCATCTCGTATTGTTCTTTTGCCAGTGCACGAACTTCCGGGCGCTTATCTTTCATTCGGTTTTTCAGCCAGGAAATCTGCTCCTTTGATAACCGCCAAGGGAGATTCAGTAAGCGGTTTACTGTCATTTGCTCCGCTTGTTTCTCCGGCGATAAAGAAGCACAGGATTTACAGATGTGCGCCGCATGACCTTTGCCGGAAAATTTTTCGTTAGCCTTATATTCTCCGCAGACTTTACAATAATGTCCATGCTTCTTCATAGGCTTGATTCCTTTTCACTGAGCGCATATAAACTGCGAACCGCCCTCATGATGATGTTCCACTCCAGATCTGCCGCATAGGAAAACTTCCTACGGTAAGATTCCCAAAGTTTCTGCATCACAGGACTGCTTTCCACTTCATTCAAAACATCCACAGCTTCTGCAAGATGCCGTTCGGTTCCGCGTTTTTTTGCAGTTGCCAACAGTGCATCATAGAGCGTCTGCCGGTTCAATGTGTTCCCGTGGAGCTGATCCAGAATATAAATGTCATAGAAATCTCTCATGCGGGTGTTGGTGGTGGTTCTGGTGATGATTGTTTCCAGCTTTTCAGCCAGAACGGTTTCCAGATTGTATGCCCAAATGTCAATGGAGCGATCTTCCAGCATCAGCTTGAAAGAGTAGCGTACCTCCCTGGGGGTAATGGCATCCCCTGTGGAAATGTCAATCTTCAAAGGTGTCACCACACCGTCAAAGGTTGTAGTCATGCTGACCCGAATCCCAGGATACTCCGCTTCATCCATAATCTCTGAAATGCTTTTCAGCTGAAATTTGACGCCATCATCAATCGGCACACTCACAATAGCAGAAATCAGGTTCTCGATGTCCTCTACATTAACATTGGCTCCTTTTACAGTAGCGTCCAAGTCCATCGTGGAACGGGCATCCAGTCCAACCATTGCCGCTACCAGCATCCCGCCTTTCAGAATAAATTTATCACGATATTCAGAAAGGGAAATACGCTCCAGAAAACGCTCCATCATATAGTTTCGCATTAAAAGCTGTGCATCCGCAGATTTTTCTCTGGAAAGATTGCGAATCAAATCTTTTAGCTGCCTTGCTGTCTTTATCATAAAAGCACCTCCAAATACTGCCGTAAAATTTTTTCAACCCGGAACATACCGGCATACCGCATCAAAGTCCGCAGATCCTTGTCCTTTCTTCTGGCATACATCTTCAGCGCACCTTGAAAAGTCTGTATTTCCATGCTGCTTCGGCTGCGGAGCAGATCGCAGATGGTGCGCTCCATATCATAGACAGGAACCGTATGCCCAAAAGGTGTTTGGCCAGTTGTCAGCCCTACCTCATATAGTTCTGGTTTGATGGTGTAAACAGAAAGGCCCTCTGCCTTTAAGCGAGTGGTGCTGTACCCTCTGCGCACCGTGATAGCGTATGGAGATGGTTCCCGGTCTGTCAAGTCATGGAAAAATAGCGCTGATTCATGGGAAAATACTGCCTGACCACATCGCAGATGTAACAGAAACATCGCATCAATCCAGGTGTCCTCGGAGACATAAATTCCGTGAGCAACCTGCTGAAGATTTTTCTCTTTGACATATTCATAAAAAATGGGTTTTACAATTCCGCTGGCGATTACCTGTGCGGTTTGCAGCATCCCATCATGCTCTGTCAGAAGTCTGTCTAATTGCTCAAACCGTTCTGATTTGGTCACATCCATCACTTCCTTTCGTGCTACTATTATACACGGATGTAGCACAGAAGTAAATACAGCAATTTAACAGACACTGTCTGGCATTTTTGTGACCGCACATTTTATCCATAAACCAAATCCTGAATGGCAAACTTCAAGTCCTGCACCTTGCCCAGCAGCCAGATGGCAGCCATCGGCAGACCATAGGGACTAATAAGGAATGCCATCACCAGCAGGATAATGCCGTTTTGCAGGGAACAGGTCAGCAGGACCGCCGCGCCCAACAAGGCGATCACCATGCTGATAAGCCCCAGCACCAGACCGGAAACATAGACGATCCCCACACAAATCCAAACGAACAGGGTCAGTGTCAGAATTACCGGAGCTACCAAAATCTTCAACAACAGTTTTAACAAAAACACCAATGCCCTCATTGTTATGCCTCCTCCCAAAATCACAGTTCCTGTTCCTGATTCCATTATCCCTGTCTTACAGCCAAAAGGCAAGGATACGGGCAAAAAGAAAAAGCGGAGGAAGGCGCGGCGAAGAAACGCCGTTCCTCCCTCCGCAGATGGGGTATTTGTCCCGGTTACGAAAGTTTGGAGAGTTGTGTCAGTATCTCTTTAACTCCGTCCCATAACTGTTCCTGCCGCTGGGATATATCCTCCAAATCGACATCGTAAATCCGTCCGGTCTCATGCACCTTGCGGGTCAGCTGGTTCAAGTTGTTGCTGCTTCGGCGCAGCAGGGATACCAGTTCTTTCAGCTCCGGCAAATCCAGCTGCACCACATAGCCGTCCACAGCCATTTTTCGCAGATAGGCGCTCAGGTTTTTTGTTCCAAACTGCGCCATTTTCTGCTGAATCAACTCCATTTCATCAGCGGATACCCAAAACAGAACCGGCACATCCCGCTTGCGCTTGGGGCTGCTCATCGCTCCGGCTCCTGTTTCTTTGGGGCGGCAGGCTTGCGGGCAGGCGGTTCCTGCCTGAGCTTTTGCAGGACAGAACTTTTCTGCTGTTCCTGCATGGTTTTTCTGGCCTGCCTGGTAAACAGGTCGATCAGACCGGGGTTGACCCCATCCACAACCAGATAGGCACAGTGGCGGGAAGCATCGCTGTCCTCCGGCATGGGAATGGTTTTTGCCCAGGCTTTATTGTCCTGAGAGATACGCCCGTCATGGTTCTTGTGCTGGATAGTGTTGGCAAGAATGAACTGTACCCGTTCCGCCCCGAACTTTTCCAGCACATCTTTGATCGCCGCCTCCGTATCCAGCCGGTTCTCTGCATAGTGGGCGCTGATAGCCTGTTCAATGGCTTCTTTGCAAGCGCTGTTTGCCTGATACGAACGGTTATATTGTGCCATCTCTCCATGCTCGGACGCATAGGCAGCAGAATGGGGATAGATCGGTGTTGTTCGCAGTTCCTCTTTAGCTCTGCACACATCGTCGGCACGGTTCTCAATACTGTCCCGGATCACATCCATATAGCCGGTCTCCAGCTTTTCAAAATAGCGGTACACATCCGCCAGCGGAGAGGGAGATTCCAAAAGTGCCTGAGCCTGGGTGTCGGTCAACTCCAGTTCCTCCATTGCTATCACGATGTCCTAGCGGATGGTGTACTCATAGGCATGGTTTAAGACTTCTTCCGGGGGCTGGCTTTTCAGCCAGTCCCGGAACTTGTCCTGTTCGGCAGTCATCTTTTCAAAAAGGGCCGTATTCAGATTATTGGTATTCATGTTATCGCACCTCCTCATGCTGTTTTGGTTTCTTGTCTGTACTGCGGGGCGTCGCCGGGCGCTTCAGGCTGTCCAGCACCGAAGGCCGTGTGCTTTTGGCAACAACAGCCTCGGCGTGTGCCTGTCCCTTTCCGTCGATGTTGAGCAAAGTATCCAGCTCCACCAGACGGGCATTTTTGCTTCGCAGTTCTTCTTCATAAAGGAATGGCTTTCCGACTTCCTCCTTTGCGGCAGCCTGCTGCTGATAGAGGTTATCCAGCTGGGCCTTTGCCGCCTCCAGACGCTGGGGCATCTGGGCGAGGGCATTGTCGATACGGGTAAGATTTCCGCGAGGGTCTGTACCAAGGGTTGCCCGGTGGGTCATCTGTCCTTTCAGCAGGAGCGTATATTCCTGTTTCCAGGCGGAAAATTCCACGGATATGGCATAGCCCCGGTAGCTGCCGATCTGCACCGGATCGGAGGTTTTGACCTCCTTGCAGGCATCCAAAAGGGCTGCACCGGCGTTCTCCTTATCGGTCAGCAGATCGCCGCGGATTTCCATACCAGCAAAACCGTCCTCCGGGTGCGGGTGCGCTGCCAAAACCTCCAGGTCAGATTCAAAGCCCATGATAAAGCCTTTGTGCTTTTCAATCTCCTCCGGGAAGTATTTGAGCAGCTGGTCCTCCAGACGATATTGCTTGCTCTGGTGGTCGGCTTTCATCAGCTTCAGGCGGGATACCTCCACATCCAAATCCATACGCTCCTTGATGCGGGGATCTCCGGCGCACAGGGCTTTGATCTCGGCAAAGGAAAGCGCCGTTTCGTCCACATCATCGCAGGAACGCACTGGTGATTTAGAAGTCATGATCTGACTGATGAATTTTTGCTTATTCTCCACCGTCTGCCAGAGGTATGCGTCAAAGGTTCCTTCGGTCACATAGCGGTACACATGGACAAGAGGATTCTGGTTACCCTGGCGCTCGATACGGCCCTTGCGCTGGGCAAGGTCTCCCGGTCTCCACGGACAGTCCAGGTCATGAAGTGCCACCAGACGGTCCTGCACATTGGTGCCTGCGCCCATCTTGGCGGTGCTGCCCAAAAGGACACGCACCTGGCCGGTACGGACTTTAGAGAACAACTCCTTTTTCCGCACTTCGGTGTTGGCTTCATGGATAAAAGCGATCTGGTCGGCAGGCATTCCCTGAGCAATGAGTTTCTGACGAATATCGTCATATACCGTAAAGACCGGTTCCTGCTCCGGCAGAGGCACAGCGCCTTCCAATGCGTGAAGCAGTGGATTATCCAGCGTTTTCGCCGCCTTGCTTGCAGGAGCTTTTGCCTGCGGTGTAGAAATGTCGCAGAACACCAGCTGGGTCAGCTTGTCAGCTTTGCCATCCCGCCAGATCTGCATGATGTTGTCCACGCACTGATTGACCTTTGTGCCAGGTTCATCCGGCAGCATCTGGTTGACGATTCTCTGGTCCAGGCCCAGCTTACGGCCATCCGAGGTAATCTTGAGCATATTGTCCTGGGACGGGTCAACGGTTCCGCTGTGTACCAGCGATGCGCGCTCCGAAAGGGTCTTGACCATTTCCTGCTGATGTTCGGTAGGCTGCGCCACGATGTTGTGGTATTCCACCTCCGGGGTGGGCAGGTTCAGCTGATCGGCAGTCTTAATGTCGGCCACTTCTTTGAACAGGTTCATCAGCTCCGGCAGGTTAAAGAACTTGCTGAATCTCGTTCTTGCCCGGTAGCCGGTGCCTTCCGGTGCCAGCTCCAATGCTGTGACGGTCTCCCCAAATCGGGAAGCCCAGCAGTCGAAGTGGGTCATGTTCAGTTCTTGCAGGCGTTCATACTGAAGATAACGCTGCATGGTGTAAAGCTCGGTCATGGAGTTGCTGACCGGGGTGCCGGTGGCAAAAATCACGCCACGGTTTCCGGTGATCTCATCCATATAGCGGCACTTGGCAAACATATCGGAGGATTTCTGCGCGTCCGATGTGGATAAACCTGCTACATTCCGCATTTTTGTGTATAGAAACAGGTTTTTATAGTTGTGGGCCTCGTCCACAAACAAACGGTCCACACCCAGCTGCTCGAAGGTTACCACATCGTCTTTTCGCCCCTCGGCTTGCAGCTTTTCCAGTCTGGCTTCCAGAGACTTTCTGGTACGCTCCAGCTGCTTGACGGTAAAACGCTCGCCGCCACTGGCCTGTACCTCTGCAATCCCCTCAGTGATCTCGTCGATCTGTTCATAGAGAAGCCGTTCCTGACGCTCCCGGCTGATGGGGATACGCTCAAACTGGCTGTGTCCCATGATAATGGCATCATAATCACCCGTCGCAATACGAGCGCAGAACTTCTTTCGGTTATGGGTCTCAAAGTCCTTTTTGGTGGTGACTAAGATATTGGCGGAAGGATAGAGACGCAGAAACTCCGACGCCCACTGCTCGGTCAGATGGTTTGGAACCACAAAGAGAGATTTCTGGCACAGTCCCAGGCGTTTGGCTTCCATCGAAGCAGCTACCATTTCAAAAGTTTTGCCTGCGCCTACTTCATGTGCCAACAGGGTATTTCCTCCATACAGCACATGGGCAATGGCGCTTTTCTGGTGTTCCCGCAGGGTAATGGCCGGGTTCATGCCTCCAAAAGTGATGTGGCTGCCATCATATTCACGGGGACGGGTAGAGTTCATTTCCTCGTTGTACTGGCTCACCAAAGTCTGGCGGCGCTCCGGGTCTCTCCAGATCCAGTCCCTAAAGGCTTCCCGGATCGCCTGCTGTTTTTGAGCCGCCAGGGTGGTCTCCTTGGCATTCAGCACGCGGCGCTCTTTTCCGTCTGCGTCCTCTATGGTGTCATAGATGCGGACATCCCGCAGGTTCAGGCTGTCCTCTAAAATCTTGTAGGCATTGGCACGACTGGTCCCATAGGTGGTATAAGCTGCCACATCGTTGTAGGATACGGAAGATTTCCCCTTGATCTGCCATTCAGCGGTAAAGGACGAATAGTTGACCTCGATACTGCGCTGGAGATAAAACGGGGTATTAAAGGTCTCATACATAAACTGCTGGATATATTCCTTGTCAATCCAGGTAGCGCCCAGACGCACCTCGATCTCCGACGCATCCAGGTCTTTGGGCTGGGCGGCGGTAAGAGCTTCCACATTGACTGCATAAACCGGGTCCTGCTGTGCTGCCCGCTGTGCCTGACGCAGCTTTCGGCGTACATTGCCAGAGAGGTATTCATCAGCAGTCACATAATGGGGCGTTCTGTCCTGCTCCAACTGTCCCGGTACACGGAAGATTACGCCTTGCAGCTCTCCGGCCAGTTCTTCTTTTGTTTTTCCGGTAAGCTGGCTCATATAGTCCATATCCACGCAGGCTTTTTCCGAGATGGACACCGCCAGTGCTTCACTTGCCGTATCCACCACAGCCACCGCCTGATGGGGCTTGATGGTCCGTTTGGTGAACATATCTGCCTTGCGTTCCAGCTTTCCGTCCTCGTCGATGACTTCCAGCGCACAGAGCAGGTAATAGGAAGAATCATCTGCATAGGCCAGTCGGTTTGCACGGTCATTGATAAGGCCATATTTTTCAGAAAAGCTGTCATAGAGGCTGTTCAGTTCCGCCTGCTTTTGGGTAATGGTGCTGTCCGGAACCGCTGCATCCATCTGAAGGTCGATCAGTTCCTGCACACAATCACGCAGTCCCACAAGACCTTTTACACGGGCTTCGGCGGTGGCGTTGAGGTCAGGGCGCACCATACGGCTGTTTTCCCGGTAGTACACCTGCCCGTCTACAATGGCATAGGAATAGTTCTTCACATTGGGGTCGGCAGGAATGGAGGTGTCAATAGCTTCGCCTTCGCCCAGCTCCGGCAGCTCTGCCTCCTGATAAGTGCCATGAATGTACTTCACGGCATCATGCAGCTGGTCGGAAAGCTCCAGTTCCTCGATAGGATTCACAGTGTAGTCCATACCATGAGCAGTGCTTACCGGCTCCTGTCTGCCCAGCACCATTTCCGGGTGGTCGATAAAATACCGGTTGATGGCAAATCCGTCCTCCGTCTGTCCGGTTTGAGTCCATTCCGGCACGATGTCCAGCGGGCGGTCCCGCTTTTGGAGGAAGATGATGTCCGATACCACCTCGGCACCGGCATTCTTTTTGAACGCGTCATTAGGCAGACGGATAGCTCCCAGCAGTTCAGCACGCTGGGCAAGATAGCGGCGCACGGTGGAATCCTTGGCGTCCATGGTATATCGAGAGGTCACAAAAGCTACCACACCGCCGGGACGCACCTGATCCAGTGCTTTGGCAAAAAAATAGTTATGAATACTGAAATTCAGCTTGTTGTAGGCTTTGTCGTTGACCTGATACTGACCGAACGGCACATTGCCGATGGCAAGGTCAAAGAAGTCACGCCTGTCGGTGGTCTCAAAGCCGCCTACTGTGATGTCCGCCTTGGGATAGAGCTGCTTTGCGATGCGCCCGGAAACAGGGTCCAGCTCCACGCCGTACAGACGGCTGTTTCGCATTTTCTCCGGCAGCATACCAAAGAAATTGCCCACACCCATAGACGGCTCCAGAATATTTCCGGTCTCAAATCCCATACGGTCCACCGCTTCATAGATGGCCTGAATGACCGTAGGGCTGGTGTAATGGGCGTTGAGGGTAGAGCTTCTGGCGGCGGCATATTCCTCCGGGGGCAGCAGTTCTTTTAGCTGGGCATACTCTAAAGCCCATGCCGGTTTCTCCGGGTCAAACGCATCAGAGAGACCGCCCCAGCCCACGTATCGAGAAAGAACCTCCTGCTGTTCGGGGCTTGCCTGCTGTCCGGCAGCTTCCAGCTCTTTCAGCAAACGAATCGCATTGACATTTGCCTGGAACTTGGCTTTCGAACCGCCTTCGCCCAAATGCTCATCGGTAATGCGGAAGTTTTTTGCATTGCGGCGCAGGTTAGCCTTGTATTCCTCATAAGATGCTTCCTCGGCAGCTTTGGCATTGGGAAAGGTCTGCCACTGGCCATTGACCTGAATGGAAACCGGGTGTTCGTCCAGCACTTTCTCAAAGGTTTTCTCCGGCTCTGTCACAGGCGCTGGTGGCTCCGGCTCCTCGATATGCAGTCGTTCCACCACCACATCATAAGGCAGATTGTTCTTATCGCCCGGATAGACGGCCATGGTCTCGGAATGGAAGGTCGGGGATTCGGTAGCCGGTTGGGGCTGTTCCTGTCCCAAACCGTCCTGCTGACGGGCGTACATCCCGCGCAGCAAAGGTGCAACCTCATCCCAGCGGAAATACAGCATAGCCAGACGCTTTTCCTCTGCATCCATGACTTCCAGTTCTATGCCCTGTGCCGTGGTACGGTAATCGGCAATATCGCCGGTCTCCAGATTCAGTGTCTCAATCTCACCGGAATAGGCTCTGCTCAGCCAGTAGGCGATCTCGCTGTTGCTCCTGCCGGATTCCAGCAGCGTGGAAATCTGCTTTTTATCCGCTTCATCCATCAGTCCATGAGCCAATACATCCCGCAAGTCCTGATCTGCCTTGTCCGGGTCAATAGGAAGAAACTCGGTATAGTAAGCATTGCGGCGGTCTGCCCGAAGCAGCTGCTCGAACTGTTCTTTGCGCTCTGCCCGGTAGATGGGATATACCATCCCGGTGGGCAGAAGCTGTACGGTGTCCTCCCGCAGCTCGGTGATCTGATAGGCGTCATCCTCGATATACACGGTATCACCCACGGCATAGACCGGGGCAGCAGGGTCATAGGATGTTCTTTGCGGAGTTGGGCGGCGAACTGCATCATATTCCTCATCGGAAATAGCAACTTCGGAAGTCTGCTCTGTCTCAGCAGCTGCGATCTGCTCTGCATCCGACATCACCTGTTGGATAAACGGATCATTGTCCAGTTTTTCCGGGTCTGCCACCTGGCCGTTGACGATTCCTCTTTCTTCCAGAGCTTCCCGGATGGCGATTGGGTCGATGTCGTCAAAACGGTTCTGTTCTTCTTCGGTATAGAACCGGTCCTCCTGAATGAGCTGGGCAATCCGGCGCTGTACCTTCGGCCAGGGCAGCTGCGTTTCCTCCGGGCTGCCGGCACGGACAACGAACAGGCTGTTACTACCACCGTATTCCTGAGCCAGCCATGCGGCGGTATCTTTTTCTCTTGCATGGTCTTTCATATAGCGGACAACAGCGTGTTTACTCTCGATATTGCCGTTCCATGCACAAAGGGCAGTATCAATATCTTCCTGAGAAAGAGGGCGCAGAAGCTCATGGAGCTTTGGATAGGTCTCGTCGATCACTTCCCGGTGCAGACGCTGACGGAACTCCGGCACATCCGAATAGAGTCGGATCAGCTCCATATCCTTAGAACCAAGAACCGCACGGCGCACAGCGGCATTGCCCTCGATGACAGCATTTTCACGGTCAGAATGACCGCAGGCATTGCGATATGCGGTATCCTCGGAAATGGTGGCAGTCACCACAGGCTTATACTGCTCAAACTGCTCCCCAAGGGTAGGCTTTGGCGTTTCTTCCTCCATCTCCAGCTGCTGGGCTTGAATGGCATCTTCTTCGGCCAGTTCCTTTTCAGACTGGATTTTGTCATACTGCGCCTGTTCCTGTTCGGTAAGATAGCGGTCTTTCTGGACAAGTGAGGTAATGCGCTTGGCAACCTTTTCCCAGTTCAAGTGAACATCCGGGCAGTCCTGCTTTTTATAGTGCAGTCCTTTCCCATCGTGATCTTCGCCGCTGTGTGTTGCGCCGGACAAGGCATGAGAGCGTCCGCCAATGCCATACTCGTCTTTGAGGAATCTCACTTTCTCCTTATCCGTATGGTTTGCCATGAAGAACGCATAGATACGGCCTTTTCCTCCGGCGAAACTGCTGCCGCCGGTCATAGCGGCGTCGATCTCATCCTCGGTAATAAAGTGCTGGACGGTTGGCACTTGGGAAAGCTCTGAAGAAAAGGTCCTGCGGGGCAGGTCAAGGTCCTTTAGGTTCTCCCAGATCTCCCTTGGTCTGTGATAGTGAAAACGCAACAGGTCACGGTCCTGCTGATAGGCAGTCCAGAAGGCAGCGTATTCTTCCTTGAGGGTCTGGCGGAAAGCCGGGTCACTCAGCTGCTCCGTCAGGCGGCGGGTCTCCTCCGGGAAACCATTGCCTTTGATCTCTGACAGGCAGGACAAATATCCGGCTTTTCTGGCGTCCTCACTGAGATCGTGATACAGATACCAGAGCTTTTCTGCAAGGAGGGCGCGTTCATAGCCTGCCGCTTCTGCAAGCTCCACATTGGAGGCAAACTGGCCGCTCTCCAAAAGCTCCCCGATACGCTCTGCGGCGCTCTCCCAGGAAATGACCTGGGCAGACCTGTCATAACGGACAGACTTCCCATGGGAAAGATGGATACCATCCTCGGCATACCATGCGCTCACACTGCCAAGGCCATTGCCGCCGTGGTACAGCGTTTTCAGTATCTCGGCAATCTCAGCGGTGGTTTTCTGCTTTTCAAAGGCTGCAACCACACGCTCCCTTTGACGGTCTGTATTGCCGCCCAAACGCAGCACATGGTCGATGTCATTTTGGGCAAAAGAAAAAGCAGAGGATGTATGCGCTACATTCTCTGCTTCAT
>OHYV01000453.1_pt1 | contig 12259 bp, 8 predicted proteins | sample 1580321 | NCBI WGS metagenome assembly OHYV01 (sample SAMEA3882529, study PRJEB24775) | human gut metagenome | biome: human-associated habitat; feature: intestine environment; material: feces | place: Netherlands | collected 2009/2010 | reverse complement strand
GTATTCTTCACCGCGGTGAGGAATACATGGAGCGAAATGCCTTTCAAGATTTACCCCGGAATAGACGCAAGCTACGCACTTACGACGGCGCTCAAGGCATACGCATCGTTCAACATGTCGCTCCGTATGCCGTCGTTCACCGAGCTGTATTACTCGGTAGACGGCCACAAGGCCGACAAGCACCTCAAGCCCGAGGAGATGTCGGCCGTAGAGGGAGGGCTGAGATACTCGGCGGGAGGCGTCAGCGCCACGCTGTCGGTATATCGCCATTGGGGCAAGAACATGATTGACTGGATTATGGATAGCATACAAGCTGACGAGCAGACAAGTAGACAAGGGGCTGACATGGCGTCAGGGAGTGATGCAAATCTCCTTGTCAACTCGTCTGCTCGTAGCTCGTCACTGTATCAGGTGTGGACATCGGTCAACCACGCGCGCATAAATTCCACCGGCATAGAGGCCAGCGTGGCTCTCGACTTCCGCCGTCTGTTGCCCGGGCAACGCCTGCTGCGCTCGCTTGACGTGGCATATTCGTACATAGACCAGAGCCAGCGGCGTGAGGAGGGCATACAGTCGATGTACGCCCTCGAGTACCTTCGCCACAAGGTTGTGGCCCGTTTGGGTATTGACATACTGCCGAGCCTTGCGCTGGACGTGAACTACCGTTTCCAGGAACGTGTGGGCGGATACACCGATACCGACGGGGTTGACCGCAGATACAAGCCATATTCGCTTGTTGATGCCCGCCTGGCATGGAACTGTCGGCAGTATTCGCTGTATGTTGAGGCCAACAACCTCTTCAACACAGACTACGTTGACTACGGCAACGTGCCGCAACCCGGACTGTGGGTAATGGCCGGAGCAAAATTGAATTTCAGATTGTAACTAAACGGGCGGCCGTACTTACGGTTTCAAACGGCCGCAACCCGCCATGCAAAAGACGGCCTTTGGCATTGTCAAAGGCCGTCTTTCGTTGTGTCAAAGGCCGTCTTTTGCAATGCCGAAGGCGCTCTTTTAAAACCGTAAGCATGGTCATTAAAAATGCCGCCAACGCTTGCGCGTGATAAAAAAATTGTTATATTTGCACGGAACAGTTAACATAATACATATAACTCCTTGCAGCCATGAAAAAAGTTGACAGAATTTTATATAACATGTACTTTGCGCTTTACCTCGTGATAATAGCGCTCGGCAGTCGGAAGTTGTATCCCGTATTAAGTAAACGGCTTGTGGATTTGCTTGATACCGTGGTTGCCGTGGTGTTCGGGCTGTACTTCCTCTATCGCTGGCTGACGCGTTACAGGGGCGACAAGGCGGCTTCGCAGGATTGCGTTTTCCTGGTTATATTCAGCCTTGTGACAATAATTATCTGTAATTTTCTGTAATCTGGCAACGGCATTTGTTGCCGGCCCGTGTGCGGATACAATAAAGGGATGAGCCTGCCGTGGTTCATCCCTTTATTGTTTATCGCTTCAGCTTGAATGAGTTTTCTATGCTTTGCACCTCGCTGCAGAACATCTTGTCTATCTTCAGCCTGTTCTCCACCTGCGTGCAACTGTGTATTACTGTAGAATGGTCGCGACCCCCGACAAGCTTTCCTATTCTCGAGGCTGGCATTTTGGTGTACTTCTGGGCCAGGTACATCGAAACTTGCCGCGCCACTACATAGTCGCGCTTGCGGCTTCGGCTCATTACGGCCGTTGTGCTGACGTTGAAGTGGTTGCACACCGAGTCGAGAATGTCGTCCATTGTCAGTGGCTCGTTGTCTATCTTGACGGCCCGCTTGATTACCCTTTCGGCCAGTCGCATGTCTATCTTGCAGTTGTACACCACGGAGAAGGCCAGCAATGAGTTGATTACTCCTTCAAGGTCGCGTACGCTTCCGTTGGCAGTCTGCGCGATGAAGGCCACCACCTCTTCGGGTTGCTGTTAAGAATGTCGACGCAGAGTTGTATGTTAGGCTTCTCCAGCTCAGCTATGAGTCCGCAGCTGAAGCGTGTCAGCAGGCGGTCGCTCATGCCCTGAAGGTCAACCGGCGGCCGGTCGCACGCAAGTATTATGCGCTTGCCGTTGCGGAAGAGGTGGTTGAAGATGTGGAAGAACGTCTCCTGTGTCTTCGTTGCCGACACCCACTCCTGTATGTCGTCGACAATGAGCATGTCGATGGTCTGGTAGAAGTTGATGAAGTCGTTGGTACAGTTCTTCAGTACGGCGTCGGTGTATTGCACCTGGAACAGCCTTGCGCTGACGTACAGCACCCTTTTCTGCGGATACAGCTCCTTGGTGCGTACGCCGATGGCGTTGATGAGGTGGGTCTTTCCACATCCTGACGGGCCGTAAATGAACATCGGGTTGAACTGTGTGGTCCTCGGATGTTCGGCAATTGACAGTCCGACCGAGCGCGGCAGCTTGTTGCTGTCGCCCTCGATGTAATTGGCGAACGTGTGGCGAGGGTCCAGTTGCGAGTCGATGTCCTGTGGTTTTGCGGCATCGAGTACTGTCGGTGTCTTGTTGGCATGCTCCCTCTTGGCGGCAGACTTGTCGATGTCTGCCACTGGTTCAGGCTCTACTTCCTGGGTCAGCTTGTGCGTCTTGTCCACCATTATGCGGTAGTTCAGGCGCAGGCCGGTGCCGAAATATTTTGTCAGCACTTTATTGAGCAGGCCCACGTAGTTGCCCTCAAGGTATTCAACGAAGAAGTTGCTGGGCACCTGTAGGATAAGTGTCCGCGTGGCTTCGTTGAACGATTCAAACATTATGGGCTTGAACCATGTGTTAAACTGCTGCTCGGAGACATTGCTCTTTATAAGCAAGAGACAGCTGTCCCAAAGTGCGTTTGGGTTAGTACTCATGTTAGGATGTGATTATATGTATATGTCTTCCGACGTCTTTTTAAGCGAATGCAAATTTCGCAAAAAATATTGAAACGGGCAAATAATGTTTTTTGTTGCCGAGATAGGGCATGTGCGTAAATGTCAGTTACAGGGCACTTTATGGAAAATCGTGTCATACGAATGTAATATTTGCTGTTGCGTATATGCAAGTGTTTGTAAAACAGTGCTTTACGAGCTTTGTAACGATTGGAGGCTACCGGCTGTATTACTTTAGGCTTCGCGCCAGAAGACGGTATGTATTAGCGCTTTGCGTGTGGTATGTATATAATTCGGATACTTGTGTGTTATTTAGATGATTTTTAAATTAGGCTTGCCTTGGTTTATTTTTCCCGTCGTTTGTCATGCCGCTTGCCGTTGGTGCCGTGGCGGCAAGTTGGTTGCCGTTATGCGGGAGGCGGCGTTTTGCTGTGTGAAAGGCCGCCAATCGGGAAGCAAAAGGCCGTCTTTCACACGATGAAAGACGGCCTTTTGTAATGTCTTGTATATCAACCTGTTATGCAGGTGGCAGCTTATTTGTCCTTTCTTCCGAACAAGGAGAAGTGGACGTAGCGTTTCGGGTGGGCCTTGAGGTCGATTAGCAGTGAGTCGGCCGAACGCATTGTGTTGTTCAAGTTGTCGTATAATGTCGGGTCATGCATGAGCTTGCCCAGCGTGCCGGTTGTATTGTTAAGCTGTTCGGTGAAGCGTTCCATGTTGTCGAGGGTTTCGTCCACTCGTGCCATAGTTCCCGCTACGTCAATCTTATTTACGTTCTTTGCCAGCGTGTTGGCGTTGTACAGCAGGCTGTCGGTATTGTTGAGCATGTTCAGGCGTTTTGTGGTGACGGTCAGCTCGCCCGTAACAGTCTCGGTGTTTTGTAGCGACCTTGCTATGGCCGGGTTAGCGAGCAGCGTGTTTACGGTCGTGAGGATGGAGTCTATTTTAGGAAGGATTTGCATGACGGTGGGTATCATGCCCTTCATCTGTCCCAGTGCTCCGTCGTTGATTCCTCCCTGTATTGTCTCTCCCGGCATGACGCGCTCTCGCGGGTTGTTGGCGAGCAGCAGGTTCACTTTTACGTTGCCGAGCATGTCGCTTACTATTTCGGCACTGCTGCCCTTGGGTATGCGCAGTTGTTCGTCGATACTTGCCTCTACGACTATGCCCCCGCGTTTATTGTAGTCGTAATTTATGCTTTTCACTACGCCAACCTGGTATCCGTCGGCATATATCGGGCTTGACGACGCAAGTCCGCTGATGTCGGTAAATGATATGTAGTACTTGCTGTCGGACTCGAACAGGTTGAGGCCTTTCAGGTAATTCATGCCGAAAAACAGTATTACCAGGCCGCATACGGCCACTAAGGCTATCTTGACTTCCTTGTTAAAAAACTTCATATTTCACTCTATTTGTTTGATTTAAACTCACGTATTGCTTGGTTGACGTTTATCTTTTCGCCGTTTTTGAAGGCTATAATGAATGCCTCGGGAAATTTGTCGAGTATGGACTTACGCAGGCGATAAACCTCGTTGTAGTCGGCAGAGGCGCCATAGGTGTATTTGTACAGGCCGCCTTCCTTGTATGAGTCAATGCCGTCAAGCCCCTTGAAGCTACCGTCAGACGGCGGTAAATCTCTGCTGCTGGCCAGAATCTGAACCTTAAACACGGGTCTTCCGTTATCGTCGTCGTCTTTGTCCTTGGCGGTTTTGTCCTGCTTCTCTTCCTTGTCGTCATCGTCTTCTTTGTCGGCCGTATTGCTCTTCGTGTCCCGTTTTGCGGGGGCTTTGCCCGTTTCCTTTTTTTCCCTGCCGTCGCTTTCGGCGTCGTCATCATCCGGAACGATTGACGGAACATTGATATTCTTCCGCTTGTTCGACTTGTACGGCACGGTGATGTCCTTATCGTATTTTTCCTTATACTTCACGAATGCCTCGAATATTCCGCGTCCCATCTTGTCGATGTTGGACTTGTTGTTGAGGAATTGCTCCTCGTCGGGTGTCGTTATGAAGCCCAACTCGATGAGGCAAGCCGGCATGGAAGTCTCACGGAGCACCAGGAATACGTCTTGCTTTACGCCTTTGTTCTGTCGTTTTGCTATCGAGCATACACTGTTTTGCACGTATTTGGCCAGTTCTACGCTACGTGACATGTTCTTGTCGTGCATGAACTCGAACATAATGTTGCTCTCCGGAGAGTTGGGGTCGTAGCCTTCGTAATGCAGTTGGTAGTCTTCCTCTATCATGATTACCGAGTTCTCGCGCTTTGCCGCGCTGAGTTTCTCGTCCGAACGGCGCATACCCATGGTGTATGTCTCGAGTCCACGGGCGATGTGTCCTTTCGGTAGGGCGTTGGTGTGGATGGAGATGAATACGTCGGCCTTGTTCTTGTTTGCTATGCTGGCACGTTTGTGCAACGGTACAAACACGTCAGTCTTGCGGGTGTAGATAACCTTTACGTCGGGACATTCGCGCTCGACGTATCGCCCGAAGGCTAAAGCTACGTTGAGGTTGATGTTCTTTTCGTATGAGAAAGCTCCTTTCGCGCCTGCGTCATGACCGCCGTGGCCGGCGTCGATGACAAGCGTGAAGCGCTTGTCCGCACCGAAAGTTACGGTAGCGAAAGAAACAAGTATGAGTAAAACGAATATAACCTTTTTGCCCATGAGTGTTCGTTTACGGTTGCAAAGGTAGTTATTTATGCATAAAAAACTGCAATCTTTCAAAAAGTTTTATCATTTATTAAGTGTAGTTCAACCGCCGCTCCGTCTGAATCCGCGCCCATCGGGGGATTGGTTTTCTCTACTGTTATGTCGAGACTTTCGATCATCGGCATTCTGTTGAAAATGCTTCGACCGATCCTGCCCGCCAGATGTTCAAGCAGGCAGGATGGCGTAAGCATCTCCTTATTTATGATTTCAAAAATCTCTGCGTAGTTGATTGTGTCGTCAACGTTGTCGCTTTTTAGTGCCTTGTCAAACAAGTATTTGGCCCGTACGCTCACGATGAACTCGCCGCCAGTGGCCCGTTCTTGCGGCAGGACGCCGTGCCTGGCGTGGAAGCGCAGCCTGTTGAGGCTGATGTAACTTGAGGAGAGTTTCATAATCATGGTTTTGGCTTACACCAACCCTTCCTTTCCCGGTTTGCCGGTGATTGCATTACGGATGAAAATGTGCTTAAAAAGACTGGTTTGACAAATATATAACCAGTGTTCCGTATTGCTTCTCCGGCATTCAGGGTATGGCTGGATTGGTGTAAGTCGGTTAGCTGTTATCCGCACCTTGAGGCCCCGCAGTTCTTGCATATCAGGCAACCTTCCTGATATACCAAGCTTTCATGTCCGCATACAGGGCATTTCTGGCCTTTTGCTTCAGTGCCGTCGGTTACGTATTTCTTGAGCGCACGCTCAACACCGTTCTTCCATGTGTTGATACTTTCGCTCTTGAGCTGGAGTGAGCTGACAAGTTTTATTACATGCTCGATAGGCATGCGGTAGCGTAATACGCCTGATATAAGTTTGGCGTAGTTCCAGTATTCAGGGTTGAACTTTTCGCTCAGGCCTTCTACCGTGGTCTTGTAACCACGCTTGTTCTCGAACTGGAAGTCGTAGCGGTGGCTGCCGTCTTCGTTCGTTTGCTTGATAACCTTGCCTTTGGTGACGGTCTTCGGTAATACGATACCTTCTTCGTCGTCTTGCAGACCGGTGAAAATCTCGTATGGATAGCCGTCAAGCAGACCTACGAAAGCGACCCATTTCTCCTTGTTGTTCTGGAAGCGTACTACGTCGCATTCAAGTTCCTTGGGCCTTACCTCTGTAACTTCGGGGTGGCGGCACGGCGGCAGCTGCTGTTGCGACAGGTCTGTGTCGCCGCTCTTCTTCTTTTTCTTGTCAACCGAAATCATCACGCCTGAACGTGACCCGTCGCGGTAAACGGTGCAGCCTTTGCAGCCTGACTTCCATGCTTCGATGTACAAGCGGTTGACGAGGGCTTCGTCAACGTTGTTCGGAAGATTGATAGTTACGCTGATACTGTGGTCGACCCATTTTTGTATCGCTCCTTGCATGCGCACCTTCATCAGCCAGTCTACATCGTTGGCTGTGGCTTTATAATAAGGTGATTTCGCTATCAGGTCGTCTATTTCTTCCTGGGTGTACCTCTTTTCCGTGTCAAAGCCGTTGACATTCATCCATTCGATGAACTTGCGGTGGTAAACGATGTATTCCTCGAACGAGTCGCCTACTTCGTCAACGAAGTCTACATGTACGTCGGCATCGTTGGGGTTGACCTTGCGGCGGCGTTTGTACACGGGCATGAACACTGGCTCAATGCCGCTTGTTGTCTGCGTCATGAGGCTTGTCGTGCCGGTAGGGGCAATGGTTAGGCAGGCAATGTTGCGCCTTCCGTATTTTGCCATGTCCTCATAAAGTTGCGGGTCTGCTTCCTTTATGCGGTTGATGAAAGGATTGTTCTCTTCCCTTTTCGTGTCGTAGATGGCGAAAGCGCCGCGCTCTTGTGCCATCGTGACTGATGAGCGGTAGGCCGCGAGGGCAAGCGTCTTGTGTACTTCTACGGAGAAGTCGGTGGCCTCTTGTGTGCCGTAGCGAAGGCCCATGGCTGCTATCATGTCGCCCTCGGCCGTGATGCCCACGCCCGTGCGGCGCCCGAGTCCGCTCTTGTATTTGATCTTTTCCCACAGGTGGTATTCGGTGCTTTTTACCTCGTCGCTTTGTGGGTCGTTCTTGATTTTCTCCATTATGAGGTCGATTTTCTCGAGCTCCATGTCCACGATGTCGTCCATGATGCGTTGCGCAATGCCAACGTGTTTGCGGAACAGCTCGTAGTCGAAGTATGCCTTGTCGGTGAACGGGTTTACTACGTACGAGTAAAGGTTGATTGACAGCAGGCGGCAAGAGTCGTAGGGACAGAGCGGTATCTCTCCGCAGGGATTGGTTGACACGGTGCGGAATCCGAGGTCGGCGTAGCAGTCGGGTATGCTTTCGCGTATGATCGTGTCCCAGAACAATACTCCGGGCTCGGCGCTTTTCCATGCGTTGTGCACAATCTTCTCCCAAAGCTTGCGCGCGCTGATGGCGTTCTTGGTCTTCGGGTTGTTGCTGTAAATGGGGAATTGTTGTATGTATTCCCTGTCGTCGATGGCGCAGCGCATGAACTCGTCGTCTATCTTTACCGATACGTTGGCGCCGGTGATTTTGCCTTCGGTCATTTTCGCGTCGATGAAGGCCTCGCTGTCAGGGTGCTTTATGCTTACCGACAGCATTAGCGCTCCGCGCCTTCCGTCTTGCGCGACCTCGCGTGTTGAGTTGCTGTACCGCTCCATGAACGGTACCAATCCTGTCGACGTGAGTGCCGAATTGTTGACCGGTGAGCCTTTCGGGCGCAAGTGTGACAGGTCGTGGCCCACTCCTCCGCGGCGCTTCATCAGCTGCACCTGCTCTTCGTCTATGCGCATGATGGCGCCGTAAGAGTCGGCATCGCCGTCAAGGCCGATGACGAAACAGTTGGACAATGAGGCTACCTGATAGTTGTTGCCGATACCGGTCATCGGGCTGCCGGCTGGTACTATATACTTGAAGTGGTCGAGAAGTTCGAATACTTCTTCGGCGCTCAGGGGGTTTTTGTACTTCTTTTCAATTCTCGCCACCTCGTTGGCTATGCGCCAGTGCATGTCGGCGGGAGATTTCTCGAAGATGTTACCGTAGCTGTCTTTCAGCGCGTATTTGTTGACCCACACCCTTGCGGCGAGTTCGTCGCCGTCAAAATAGGCCAAGGAAGCACGGCATGCTTCTTCGAAGGAGTAAGTTTTTTTATTTTCCATTTATGACAGAGATGATTATTTTGTGCAAAGCTACGAACATTTTTTGATATAAAGAAATACTTTTCGGATAATTTCAGAATAATTTTTCGACGTAAAGTTTTCCAAAAAAGAAAACTTTTATGCCTAAATTTTGCAACTTCTTGATAGATAGCACAATTGTCGATTTAGGTGAAAGTCAAGGTTCATTCGGCTTGAGCTTTATGCTTAATATTGATGGTTTTGCGTCATATTGTAATTGTGTCTCCGGTTTGTTGATAGCCATTTGGCGGTTTCCTGAAAAACGCTCACAGGCGCAGCCGCCGTGATTTTATGGCGTCCGTCATGGCATGGGGTAATTGGTCATGGCCGCATCCCCGGCCCTTGTCTTGGTTGGTTGCCGTACGTGTGTTTCCAACTCATGGCCTTTCGCGTTGCGATTTGCCGTCTTTTGCAGTCTGATTGACGGCCTTTTGGAAGACAAAAGGCCACGTATTGTAAAGCGCTTAATTATAATAAGGTTAACAATAAACAAACAACAGTAAAAACAAAGGTTATGGCAACAGTTAGAATCAAGTTCCGCCCATCGTCGGCGGAGGGCAAGGAGGGTGTGTTGTTTTTTCAAGTTATTCACCGCAGGACGGTAAGGATGGTCAACACGGGTTGCCATATACATCCTGTAGAGTGGGACGGCGTGGCCTCGTCCGTACGCAAGGTGGGTGACGGCAAGCGTCAGGCCTGGCTTGACGTGGTGGCGTACAGGCTGAAATGGGGCGTCGGGCAGTTAACGAGGATAATAGCCGCGAAGGAAGCGGAGAAGGCTGAATATTCCGTTGACGACGTTGTTGCTGAATACGGCAGGCTACCCGAGTGCCAGACGTTTTTCGGCTTCGTGCGCGGCATGATAGTAAGCAAGACCATGGCAAGGAGGATAGGCACGGCAAAGACTTACAGCGACGCACTGTCAAGTTTCTCTTCTTTTCGCGGCGGTGCGGACATTACGTTCGACGCCTTGGACGGCGACATTATATCCCGATATGAGTCGTGGCTTAAAGCCAAAGGGCTGAAACGGAACACTTCGTCGTGCTATCTCAGGACGTTACGTACGCTTTACCTTAAGGCTGTGGACATGGGGCTGACCTCCGACAATGATATATTCCGCCACGTCTTCACGGGGTTTGCCAAGACCACCAAACGGGCCTTGCCTGTTGAGGCGATAAAGGCAATAAGGATGGTAGAGCTGAAGGAAGGCTCGGCGCTTGCCTTTGCGCGCGACATATTCATGCTAAGCCTGTATCTTCAGGGCATGTCCTTCGTTGACATGGCATACCTGAAAAAGTCAGACATCAGGAACGGACTGCTGCAATACTCGCGCATGAAGACGGGGCAGACACTTTCGATAAGCTGGGAAAAGCCCATGCATGACATCGTGGAAACGTATTCATGCCTTACCGAAAACAGTCCGTACCTACTGCCTATAATAACGAAACTTGACGGTACGGAACGCCGGCAGTACGAAAAGGCTGAGCATAACGTCAACCGCAACTTGAAGAAAGTAGGCGAAATGGCCGGACTTCATATACCGCTAACAACTTACGTGGCCCGCCATTCATGGGCTTCGATAATGCGGGACATGGGCAACGACATATCCATAGTAAGCAAAGGACTGGGACACGAGGACATCAAGACGACCCAAATCTATCTCTCGACCATAGACACCGCAGTGGTCATGAAGGCCAACAGAAAACTGCTTGGCTGCATTTTGAAGTGAATCAGGCCCGTCACTTTCGTCCGTTTTCACCGTTCATGGAAACTGTTTGCAACGCAAATGGCGGCGTAAGTCCTGCCGTTTACGTAATATTTTTATAAAAATAAAAGAAGGCTTATGGTATGTTGTTAACTAACAACACGCTAAAGCCTTCTTTCGTGCGCCTGATAGGACTCGAACCTACACGGCGTAAGCCACCAGATCCTAAGTCTGGCGCGTCTACCAATTTCGCCACAAGCGCATGTCTCTCAGGTTATTGATTATAACCAGAATCTGACAGTTTTTATTTACTAATGTCCGTCATAAGACGGTTGCAAAGGTACATTCTTTTTGCCGAATAAGCAAGAATATTGCGGAGTTTTTGTGTAATAAGCGTTTTTATACGCCATTTAGGTTGTATATTGCCAGCTGTGTTGGTTGTTGTTTTTGTGCAAAAATAAAACGGAAGCCTCGTTCGATGGCTCCCGTCACAATTATCAACATTAACTATGAAACTTTTTCTTAAATAAAATCGGAGGTCGTGTATTAATGCTTTCTCCACCCCCGAATCCTGTTGCTGTGAAACACAGCAAACAGGTTTTTAAACATCTGTTACCTAAACAATCCTTTTTACCTTGTATACCTATGAAAACTTTTGACGATGCCTCACGGCATGGTTGTTATCCTGTATCAAAGCAATCTTAACTTTACCTTATAACTTAATACCTATTGAACTAACACCTATTGTTTTGTTTTGACGATGCAAAGATACTGCTGTTTGCGCACACAGCAAAGACTTTTTGCTGTTTTTTGCCATGAAAGTGCATATTTTTGACCTAAATCAAAATATGTATATGTACTTGAATTTTTTGCATTTTATATGGTTACATTTCACGATGAAAGCTTATGTGGGCGATATAATATAAAAGAAAGAAGCGGAAATCATAATTCTATGTTTCCGCTTCTTGCCTTGTTATATATACCTTTTATTCGGTTATCCATCCGCTTTCTGCCGAACGCCAAGGTCCCGGCGATACGCCCGCGCGGTAGTAAGCAATAAGAGCGATGTCGAAAATAAGAGTGCTATAACCCGGAATCGATGTCGTGCCTGATACTCCGTAGCCCAGCTGGTATGGGATATATACACGCCAATGGTCGCCTATGTGCATGTGCTGAAGGGCCGTGGCGAAGCCGTCGACCACACCGCCAACATATAACTGTGCCGGCATTGCCGTGGCTGGATTGTACTCTCCTTCATACGACTCGTCGAAAACGTAGCCGTCGGCGTACGACGTCGATGGGATGAGCCGTCCACGGTAGTTCACCAGAACCGAGTCGGTGTACATGGGGCAACCGCTGCCCGTACCCTCGGTTAGCACCTCAACGGCGATGTAGTCGTATGTATCTGTCGGGATGGTATCCTCGAGCGAGTAGTTCAGAAACAGTTTCCAGTTACCGTCCGTGTTAGCCCTGGCTTGTTCGTATATGTTGTTGAAGGAAGTCTCGTTGCGGTTTTGCCAGTCGGGAAATTCCTCTACGGTATTCTCGTCTTCGCTGCACGACGTTAGTGCCAGTGGCGATAACAATGCCAGAAGCAGGATTAATATGTTGTATCTCTTCATTTATTGTAATTTTTTTAACAGGCTCGTTATGCTTACCTTGTCTTCGATGATACCACGCAGGTCGGCTATGTTGACACGTTCCTGTTCCATTGTGTCGCGGAAACGCAGTGTCACGGTATTGTCTTGTAGCGTGTCGTGGTCTACCGTTACGCAGTAAGGCGTGCCTATTGCGTCCTGGCGGCGGTAGCGTTTGCCGATAGAATCCTT
>OHYV01000448.1_pt1 | contig 12505 bp, 16 predicted proteins | sample 1580321 | NCBI WGS metagenome assembly OHYV01 (sample SAMEA3882529, study PRJEB24775) | human gut metagenome | biome: human-associated habitat; feature: intestine environment; material: feces | place: Netherlands | collected 2009/2010 | reverse complement strand
CCGATAATGATGAAATGCAGAAACGTTTTATTAGAATGCATAAGGAAGAATTGGGAATAAATAAATGTAAAAAAATTGTAAGTGAAGTTGAAAAGAATATGGATGAATTTGAAGAAAAGGTTGATGGAGAAATAATTGATAAACTTTCTTCAATTTACTCATTACCAAAATTTAATAAGGAAAAGAATTCATTCGATTTGTTGAAAATAAATGTTAAAAATGGTCTTAAAAAACGTAATATTTATAATAAAAAATATATTAAACGTGCAGTAGAAGAATTAAAGGTTATAAAAAGTAATTCTTTCGAAGATTATTTCTTGATTGTACAAGATTATGTTATGTGGGCAAAAAATAATGGGATAGTTGTAGGACCTGGACGTGGAAGTGGCTGCAACTGTCTTGTTAATTATGCGTTGGGAATAACTGATGTTGATCCAATAATTTTTGGCCTTGATTATAAACGTTTTATTCGTGAAGATAAAAAGCAATTGCCAGATATTGATGTTGACTTTGAAACTGATAGGCGTAATGAAGTAATTGACTACATGATTAAAAAATATAAAGGTTATGCAGTACAAATTGCTTCGTATGGTATGTATAAAGTTGATAATCTTGTTAATGATATTGTAAAATTATATGAAAATATGGAGCAAAAAGATATTAAGAAAATTAAGAAATTATTTAATGATAATAAGGATAGCGAAAAGCAAGTTGATATTGAACAGCTTAAAATGAATAAAATTGCACAAAAATATAATGCAAAATATACAGGAATAATCGATGTATTCTGTTTTATGTATAATAAAGTAAAGTATTTAGGGACTCATGCAGCAGGTGTAGCAATTTCGAATATACCAATTAATTATTATACTGCTGTAAGATATGATAAAAAGAATAATAAATATTTTTCAAGCTATAACTTAGTTGACCTGGAACGTTGTGGAATAATTAAGTATGATATGCTTGGCTTAAATACTCTAAATTCATTAAGAGATTATAGAGATAAATCGGGGCATAAACCAGAAATAATTGATATAGTGAAAGATGAAAAAATTTTAAGTGAATTTGCAAAAGGTAATAGTAATGCTGTGTTTCAGTTTGATTCGCAAGCAGCTCAAAATATTTTGAAGGAAATAAATGTTGATAGCTTCAATGATGTTGTTGCAGCAAATGCAATGGATAGACCTGGACCGCTTAGCTTAGGAATTCCCGAAAGATATGCAACAGCAAAATTAACATGGAAAGAAAAAGATAATAAACCTATCTATGCAAAATATATAAATGATACTTATGGTTGTATTTTGTATCAAGAACAAGTGAATTCAATAGCAGTTGAATATGGTGGATTGAATTGGAATCAGGCAGATAAATTAAGAAAAATGGATGATCCTGCATCATTAAAATCAAGAAAATTGCTTGAGGAATTTCATGATCCATTTCTAAAAATATTTATTAAAGGTATGAAAAGATTTAATGTAAGCAAAGAAGAGGCTAGCCAGTTATTTGAAAATTTTTTAAATTATACATTCAACAAAGGCCATGCAGTAGGTTATGCATTAATTTCGTTTGAAGAAATGTTTTATAAAGTTTACTATAATACATTATTTTGGCAGGTTAAATTGAATTATTGTACGAATGATAATGAATGGAAATTTCAAAATTTAGCCGTAAATGATGGCGTATTGATCTTAACACCACATGTAAATGGTACAGCAAAATATTCAATGGTAAAAATTGATGGTGAAGAATGCATTTTAATGGGTATAAGTTCGTTAAAAGGAATTGGTGATAAAGTTGCAAAAAGTATTGAGGAAGAAAGATTAAGAAATGGTGATTATACGGATATAGATGATCTATGTGATAGATTACCAAAAAGAATAATTACAAGCAAAGTTAAAGAAGTATTAAAGGAAAATGGAGCTTGTATTTTTAATAAAAAAAGATATTTTGATTATGTAATGAAATATAATATGGACCTTGCTTCGAGGTGAAAAAATGGATTTGAAAGAAATACAAGGTATCTGTAAAGACCTTGAGAAAAAATCCGGAAAAGGATCTATATTCTTAACCGGCAAAAATACTACATTAAGAATTCCAAGATGGAGTACTAAAATTGAGGCATTGGATGACCTAATTGGTGGTGGAATGCCAAATGGAAGGATAATTGAAATATTTGGTCCTGAAAGCTCTGGTAAAACGTCTCTTGTTTATTGGTTAATGAGTTTGCATTCTTTAGGTTGCTATATTCCCATTGAGGGAACATATGATGAGGAAAGAGCAAAAAGTATTGGTGTAAAACCAAAGCAAATGATTGTTTATAGAGCTAATTATGGTGAAGAGGCATTAAATGCTGTAATTAAATTTGCTAAAGCTGGTATTCCAATAATTGCTATTGATTCAGTGCCTGCTTGCCAACCTAAGGATGATATAGATAAAATTGAGAAGGATTCACAAAACGAAATGAAAATTGGTGCTGTTGCAAGATTGTTTTCTAAAACATTGCCATCAATAGTTCGTATATGTGAGGAAACAGGGACTACATTAATTCTTGTTAATCAGGTACGTGATAAGATGAATGCAATGTTGTTTGGTGAAAAAGAGGATACTCCAGGTGGTAGGGCAATTAAATTTTATTCATCGATCAGAATTAAGATTGCAAGAAGGGCTTGGATAGAAATTCCAAATAAAAATCCTGCAATAAGTTCTGAAAATGAAAAAGTTGGTATAATAATGAAAGCAAAGGTAAGTAAAAGTAAGGTAAGTAATCCATTTGGTGAAGCTGAATTACCTTTCTTTTTTGATAGAGGATTTGTTTCTTATGATGATATTAAGCCAATAAGATCCGAATTAATGAAGTTAAGAAAGGAACAATTTAATGTCTGACTTAAAAAAGATATTGAATGCGCAAGCATCAAATGATAAATATGCTATGGAAGCTTTAATGTATAAGCAAAAGCTTGAAAAGTTATTTATTGATGTTCTAAAAACAGAAAAACATGAAGAAAGATATGGGCTTCATGCATCTGCAATTTTAGCATCTGACAATGTATTTTGTTATAGAGAGCAAGTATTATCTCTGTTTTATAAGATGAATCAGGGTGAAAATTTACCTATAAAAACTCTTAAAGTATTTTCGCAAGGAAATGCAATGCATGAAAAATGGTATAAAATGTTTAGAGCTTGTGGGGTAGATGTTGCAATTGAAAGAACGTTGTTTCTAAAAGAATATGATTTGAATTTCACGATTGATGCATTACTTAATTTTAAGAAATCAGGAGATCCAAAAGATGAAGTTATTTGTGATGTAAAATCACAAAGCACTTTTGCATTTAAGAAGCAAAAAGGCCATCCATCAGGAGAAAAACAAATTAATTTTTATATGTGGGCTTTAACAAAATATACTGGAATACCTCATAAAAATGGTTTTGTTCTTGTTGATAGTAAAGATGACCAAGAAATAAAGCCCGTTCCAGTTCATTGGGATAGTGATAAAAATGAACCATATGTAAGAAGATTGAAAGAGATACGGGAAATGAAAAAGATATTTCTTGAAGAGCATGAGGCTCCGCCAAGAAAATGCAATAATGCAAATTGCAAAAGAGCAATGGAATGCAATATGAGAGATGCATGCTTTAATATAGGGATAGGTAGAGTGAGGCTTAAATCAAATGTCGTACAAAATAGGTAAGGGAAATTTTGGTTGGCAAAAAAGTGAAAAGCCTAAGAAAAAAGCACCATCAATGGGATATAAAAAATGTATAATTGGGATTGATCAAAGTTATACAAGAACTGGAATTTCAATTGCAGTCGATGGTGAATTAAAAAAAGTAACAAGTGTAAATTTAACAAAAATACCAACAAAGACTATGAAACGTAGAACAGTAAATGAAAAATTAAAAAAATGTATTGAAATGTGTATAAAAAAATATGGAAAAGATAATATAGGAATCATATGCGAAAGAATAAGAACTATTACAAATGGATTTGATATTAGGCCAAATGTAATAAAACCAGCGGCTGCAATGATCTCAAATTTTGTTGATGTTGCATATGATTATGAATTAGATGTTTGGTCAGTAGATACAAGATGTTGGAAAAGTGCGATATTAGGCACAAGCAAACCAATATTCGAACCAATAGAAGGAGTAAGCAATATCCAAAAATTTGGTTCTGTTAGAAGAGTAATTGAATTAGGTTTTTATGATTCATTGGTAAGAGAAGGCAGGCATGGAGCTCATTATACATTGGATGATGATGCGGCTGATTCAGCATGTATTGCTTTATATGGATTTGTAAAAAATAAAAAATTAATGAAAGAAATTTGAAAAAAGTATTTACAAATGCATTTGAATATGATATAATATAATCATAAAAAATAAATTGTAAATTTAAGGAGTTGACCTAAATTGTTAAAAAGTGCTTATCATATTACAGGATTGAAAATTGAAAATAATAATCCATTTGAGATTATTAAACTTTGTTCGATGCTTGATAATAATCCTCATAATTGGGTGTTTGAAAATGAGAAAAAGAAGCGGTAAGTTTTATTCTCATAATGAAAAGAAAACATTAGGGTCTTTAGGATTCATACCATCACCAATGTCAGGTGCAGGTTGGATAGTAAAAGAAGATGGGGAAAATGATATAGCAATGGTACAATTAAAGTCAACAGATTCATCAAGTTATAGGCTTGATATGCTTGATATTAAAAAACTTGAATATCATGCTATGGTTTCAAATAAAGTTCCAATATTTTTAGTTCAATTTTTAAAGCAAGATAAAATTTATGCAATAATTGATGTTTCAAATATAAGTGATTTGTTTGAAGCATTAAATTGTAATAAAAAGCCTGAATATCAAAAAATAACAAAAATTGAAAGTAAAGATGAAAGAGAGGTAATAAAATCAAGTAAAAAATCACGTGATAAATTTATGAAAGAAAGGAATGAGAAATATACAAAACGAAAATGATATTATTGCAATAGGAATTTATAATGGTCATTCAGTAAAAAATAATTATGATGTAGAATTAAAATTAATTTTTGCTGAAGATCATATAAATGAAGCACTTCAATTTCTTGCAGGCCTTACCTGTTATATGAAAATTATCTGTAAAAAAATGAATGAAAAAATTAATATAGGAACGTGGTCATTAAATAAATTGACAATAGATAAAAATGCGCAAACAAAAATTTCTTTGAAATCTACAACAGAAAATGCAGATTTGGAAGGAATACAGAAGTTAATTTCCTCAATTGGGGAGGAAGAAAGAGAACTGATCTTTAAGATTAGATTTATTAAATAATTATAAAAAAGGAGTTATCAAAATGGCTAAAAATTGGAAAGTAGCAGAGGCTGTAAATGCAATTCGCAATGGTGATAAGGATGCAATTGCAGATATTGGTAGACGTTTTCCTTTGTTTGCAGTTAATGCAGCAACTGTAAATGATGGAGCGATGGGATTGATTGAGGCAATTCCCGAGTTTATCACTGTTCGCAAGATGGAGTCTGTGCTTAAGAAAGGCGTGGACGATTCTGAAGTTGAATCTGAAGAGGATGAAATTGACGAAGAGGAAGAGGAAGTAAAGCCCAAGAAGGAAAAGAAGGAAGAGAAGGTTGCCAAGAAAAAGGCTAAAAAGGCTGAAGAGGAAGAGGAAGAGGAAGAGGAAGAGGAAGAGGAAGTAAAGCCCAAGAAAAAGAAGGCTAAAAAGGCAGAAAAGCCTTCTAAAAAGAAAAAGGTAGACGACGATGATGAAGATGATGACGATGATTTTGACTTCGATTAATCAATAATAGGAGTATTTATGAATTGGTGCCTATAAAATTCTTTAGGTTAAATGTGAATGTGTAAAAATCTGCCAATCCGCTCCTAATATAACAGATGCATATAATATATTATTTAATTATAATATAAGGAGGAATCTCTTTCTCTGATTTGCGAATTATATGCATCTGTTATAAAATAAAGTGGGTGTAATAATGGAAAGCAAAATATATAGAATACAAAATCTAAATTGTTCAAAAAAAGAAAATAGAATAAAGCTTGTAAAAGCAATTATGAAATTAATAAAGGTGGAAAATAAACCATCGATTGAATTATTAGAAAAATGGCAACAATCGCTACAGAAAAAATATAAAATAAAAGTAAATGTGTTTGAAATAAGTAAATGTGATATTCAGGTAAGCATGGAAATAGAGCAAAATGTTTATTCGTCTTTTATCTGTAATACATATTATGAATCTTTGTGTAAATATATTTTAATGGTTTATGAACATAAAAAATATAAAGAAGAGGTGAGAAAGTTCAAATGAAAATTACAATTTATACAGATGGTGCATGTAAAGGAAATCCAGGACCAGGTGGTTGGGCATATGTATGTTTGTTTAATGGACGTCCTCATATAATTGCAAGTGGCCATAAAGATAAAACAACAAATAATTGCATGGAATTAACTGCAATTTACAAAGCATTGAATTATGTAAAAAAGTATAATGGTGTATATCATTTTAATATTGAATATTTTTATATTTGTTCTGATTCTGCATATTGTATAAATGCAATTAATCAAAAATGGATAGATAATTGGGAAAAAAATAATTGGAGAACTAATAAAAATATAGAAATAAAAAATAAGGAATTGTGGGAATCTGTTTATAAATTATTAAAAGAATTCAAAAATGTAAAATTTATAAAGATTAAAGCGCACAATGGAGTTAAATGGAACGAAATAGCTGATAAAAAAGCAAGTGATGCAGCAATATATGGTGCTTGAAAGTATTTACTTTTCCAAGTAAGAAGGTTTGAAATATGTTTTATTCAATGAAAATAAAAAGCATTGAGTTTAATGGTGTGACAAAACAAGATGCTTACCTAAAAGGCTGTAAAAAACTTGCTAAGTTTATTGCATCGCCTAAATACGATAATATAACGATAAAAGTTGAAAAAGGTAGTGAAACATCTTTTATATTTACTCTGTTTGCCTCTATAGATATAGGTAAAGAAGTTTCGCAATATTGTAAAATGTGTAAAGAATTTCATTGCTCTTTTTACGTTAACGAGGAATACAACTGTGCAAGATGTAATTTGAAAAATTGTATGCAAAGAATTAAAGGTAAAGCGGGTGTTATTAAATTGTATTATAAACATATAATAAAAAAGGAGTAATTTAAGTGGGACGAAGAGCAATAGATTATGATGTATATACTACAGAAGAATTGCTTGAAATGAGTCACGAAGATGCAATTGAAGGATTAACTGAAAAGCAAATTAAATTCTGTGAGGTATATGTCTTAAATTATAATATCTCTATTGCACTTCGTAAGGCAGGTTATGAAAGCGAAACATCTGGTGCGGCTTATAGAATAAGACAAAAGCCTGGATGCAAAAGGTATATACAATGGCTAAAAGCAAGAATGCTTCATGATACATTGATTAATGGTGAAGATATAATTAATCAATGGGTTAAGATAGCATTTGCGGATATGACTGATTTTGTTGATATTAATAAATTTGGTATTACTCTTAAACCTGTACGTGAAATGGATGGCCAACTTGTTAAATCCATAAAATCAGGTCGTGATGGTGTAAGTATAGAATTATATGATAAATTGAAGGCTTTGGATAGTCTTGCTAAATATACTGAGGATATGCCAAAGGATTATAAACAAAAAATTGAAGAACGTAAGATGGAATTAATGGAACAAGAATTTGAGCTTAAAAAATCTATTTATGATATGGAAAATAAAATTGAAAAGGATGATGGTTTTGTTGAAGCATTAAAACAAAGTGCAAAAATAGTATGGGAACAAAATGAAATATAATATGAAAGGAAAATAAAAAAATATGAATATGAAAGAACAGTATTTACAAGCTAGAATAACTAAGGGAATGAGTAATGAAGAAATTGCAAAAGTTTATGGTGTTAAATTGAAAACTGTAACTAATGTAATTGGATCATATAAAAAATATTTGAAAGGTGTGCAAAGTAAAATGGAAAAAGAGTTTAGCTTTACAGAAGAGGCAGAATCTACTGAGGTAACTATGGAGGTAATTGAGCCTATTTATTGCAATTGTATAGATTGTGGTGAAGAGTTTGTAATTACTCCGGTTGAAATTAAATTTTATAGACGTCTTGGATATGCTATGCCTAAAAGATGTGAAAGCTGTAGGAAAAAAAAGAAAGTAGTACATAAATTTAGATGCATAGATTGTGGAGCAGATTTTACAATGAATGAATCGGAAATTGAATTTTACAACAAGAATAATTTGTTTATTCCTGTTAGATGCAAGCAATGTAGAGAGTTTAAGAAGGAAAGAAATAATAAGTAATTTACAAATTGGTAAGCCTGGAGAAAACTCCGGGCTATACCTGTATAAATAGGAGGAATAAAAATGCATGATATTGATGAAATGATTTATGCAGATCCAATCGATTGTAAAGAGCATAGTACAAAATGAGTGAAAATAATACACAAAATTTCCAGTTATGCTGGAATTATGAATCATTTGAAATAATTGAATGTCCTTTGTTTGAAAGGGGATAAATATGATAAATCAATTGCAAAGTTTCTTGTTTACATGTGATGTTGAAGGATGTAATAGTTCGCAAGAAGTAAAAACATTTGATATATTGCATGCAGTTAAATTACAAACAATTCGTGGATGGGAAATAAATTTAGAAAATTGTAAATGTAAATGTAGATTATGCGTACAAAGGGAGAAAGAAGAAAATGTGGTGGAGAATAAAACTGAAAATTGACAATTCGCAATATATAACTTTATATACAAACAAAGAAGAAAAGATAAAAGCGATATTTGATGTTATAAAAAAATGTGAAGAATATATTAATCATGAAGTAAAAACAATAGAAATTATATCATGTGAAAAGACACAAGCTGGTGATGATGTTTATTAAGGAAAGAAGGTGTAAATATTGTCTATAAAATATGTTGCTTTTAGCAAAAAGCAGCTACAATTATTAACATGGTGGACTGATGAAAGTCCATATCATGACTTAAATGGTGTAATTGCTGAAGGAGCAATTCGTGCAGGAAAAACAATCATAATGGGGCTTAGTTTTATTCTATGGTCTATGCAAAAATCATCTGATATAAATTATGCAATATGCGGTAAAACTGTTGCAAGTACAAGAAGAAATATAATTGAGCCATTAATTGAGATGTTAAAACAAAGAAAGTTTAAGGTAATAGATAGGAAAACTGAAGGTAAATTGATAGTAATAAAAAATAATAATAAAAATACGTATTATATATTTGGTGGTAAGGATGAAGGATCAGCTTCATTAATTCAGGGTATAACATTAGGTGGAGTATTATTTGATGAAGTTGCATTAATGCCAAGATCGTTTGTTGAACAAGCAATGGCACGTTGTTCAGTAAATGGATCCAAATATTGGTTTAACTGCAATCCAGAAGGACCTCAACATTGGTTTTATGTAGAACATATCTTAAAATGGAAAGAACGTAAATATATAAGAATTCATTTCTGTTTAGAAGATAATCCTTCATTAAGTAAGGAAAGAATAGATAATTATAAGTCATTATATACAGGAATATTCTATAAAAGGTTTATATTAGGTGAATGGGCATTTGCTAATGGTATAGTTTATGATATGGTAACTGATGAGAATTTTTACTATAATAGTAATAGGGAGTCAGTGGTTCCGATCAAGATCATAGAAAACGATATAAAACCTTATTATGGTGTAGATTTTGGTACTGCTAATCCACAAGTATATTTAGAGGTCTATAAGTACGTAGATTATGCTAAAAAGGAGATGTGCTTTTATGTGGAGAATGAGTACTATTGGAATAGTAGAAAGAAATTAATGCAGAAAACACCTGATGAATATGTAAGTGACTTTAATAATTGGTGTAAAGAGTTTAGTTGTTTAATAATAGATCCAAGTGCAACTCCATTAAAAGCAGCTCATAGAAAGTATGGTCATAATGTTATTAATGCTAAGAATAATGTAGAAGAAGGAATAATAGGTTTAAGCACTTTATTTGCTAATAAAATGATTAAAATAAATAAGGATAATTGCCCTAACCTTTGTGCTGAGTTAGGTTTATATAGATGGAATGAAAAGAAACTTAATAATGGTGTGGAAGAGGTTTTGAAGGAGAATGACCATTGTTGTGATGCATTAAGATATGCTATAATGACAAGTACGCCTCTTTCAATTATTAATAAGTTTGTTGGTTATAAGTGAGGTATCCAATAATGGCTATATTAAGCGAATTATATTATAATGCTGTTTGTTTGGCAAATGATATGAAACATATTCATACTCATATTAAGGGTAGGAAGTTTGATATGATTCATAATATTTGTAATGAGTATTATGAAAAGGCAAGTAAGGATGCAGATGATTTGGTTGAACTTGCAATTGAATATAATGAATCTGTAATGAATGCTAACTTAGCTGCTGAAGTAATAAAATATAAATCTACAAATTTGAAAAGTTATGAATATGAAGAAGCAATAAATACCGTATATAATGTGATAAAAAACTATATTGAAAAGCTGGAATATGCATTAACTACAAATCTCGACTCTGATGTTGAAAACTTGCTACAGGAGTATTTGAGATATTGGAAGAAGGAAAACAATTATAAAAATAAAGCAAGAATGGAGGTGTAAAAGTGAGTAAGAAAAAACGTAAAAAAGTTGTTGCGCAAGATAGTGTTTATAAAGCACCTATTGAATCAACCGGTTTTGTAAATACGATGGATGAAGTAATAAGTGTAAAACGTGCATTAGATGGGTATTCAAATGTTCCTGCTAATTTAGGAGCTGGTGCTAATAATTTAGTGCAAACTGCAAATTATGTAATGGAACGTTTTACATGGGATTATTATACTCTTAATATTCTGTTTAGAGATAACTGGATTGCAAAGGCAATAATTGAGAAACCTGCAAATGAAATGCTTAAAAATGGTTTTTCAATACATTCGCAAATTGAACCAGATAAAATAGATAAAATAATGAATATATGGCAGAAAACAAAAACGCAAAATAAATTTCTTAAATGCTTAAAATGGGCAAGGTTATATGGAGGATGTTTGCTAATTCCTATGATAGAAAATCAAGGCGACCTTTCCAAACCGCTTGATTATGAAACAATAATGCCTGATAGTTATAAAGGTTGTTTTACAGTTGATAGATGGTCAGGTGTATCTCCATCAATTGAACTTGTTGATAATATAACAGATCCAGATTTTGGACAGCCCGAATATTATGACGTAAGTGATAATACAGCTGGTAAGACCTTTAGAATCCACCATTCAAGAGTTATAAAAATGGTTGGCAGAGAAATGCCTTATTGGGAAGAGATTGCTGAAACATATTGGGGCGCATCTGAACTTGAACATGTATATACGGAGCTTAAGAAAAGAGACGACACCTCTGCCAATATTTCGTTTTTAATTTTTCTTGCAAATATTCGTGTATTTAAGATGGATGGTATGTCCCAAATGCTTTCTATTGGTGATCAGCAAGCTGCACAGCGTGTATATGAAACAATGAAAACTATGAACCATTTAATGTGCAATACTGGTACATTAGCAATCGATAAGGAAGAGGATTTTGCAATGCATGGTTATAGTTTCACTGGCATAAACGATGTATATGAAAGTTTTATGCTTGACATATCAGGTGCAGCAGAGATTCCTGTTGATAAGCTATTTGGAAGATCTCCTTCTGGATTTAATTCAGGAGCGGAAACGCTACAAAATTATTATGATACAATAGACGAAAAGAGAGAAACGTATGTGAGAGAGCCTCTTGAAAAAATAGTTAAAATTATTACAATGAGTGCATTAGGTGAAATACCAGATGATATTGAGATCGATTTTAATCCTGTTAGAAGGCCATCTGATCTAGAGAAATCTGACCTTGCTCAAAAGAATGCACAGCCGATATTTGATGCATATGCAGGTGGATTAATTGGGAAAGGTACGGCTTTGAAGGAATTGAAACAACAAAGTGATATAACTGGATTGTGGACAAACATAACAGATGAAATGATTCAAGAGGCATATAATGAAGATAAAAGAAGAGAAACGGAAGAAAATGAAAATAGAAATGAATTGATGGCAGCTGCATTAGGAGATGATAACAATGTTTCCCAAAAAGAAGCAAGTGAATCGCCAATTGACGAAAGCTATAAAAATGCTGGATTCAAATGAGAATCCACAATATCACGTTAAATTTGCCTATGTTATGGGTGATGAAATAAGAGAGAAAGAAAAAAGATCCTTCGTCTGTGAAATGAGACGGAGGATCTTTTTTGGCGCCGGAAAGAGGGGTGTTTCAGATTATATGCCGTACAGCTTCCGGAACTGCTTCGGCGTTGTCCCGGTCTGCTGGCGGAAAACCGAGATAAAGTAGCTGACATCGCGGTAGCCGCAGAGGGCGGCGATGCCGTCGAGCGTAGTGTAGGGACGGCTGATGAGAAGCTCCTTGGCGCGGCTGATGCGCAG
>OHYV01000443.1_pt1 | contig 12645 bp, 10 predicted proteins | sample 1580321 | NCBI WGS metagenome assembly OHYV01 (sample SAMEA3882529, study PRJEB24775) | human gut metagenome | biome: human-associated habitat; feature: intestine environment; material: feces | place: Netherlands | collected 2009/2010 | reverse complement strand
AATCAGTCGGATCGCACTGAGCAGCATCGATTTGCCGGCACCTGTTTCGCCGGTGATCGCCGTCATACCGCCTGCCGGGGCGATCAGCGCGGAACGGATCGGACCGAGATTGTGGATCTCAAGCTCTTCCAGCATGCCCTGTCACTTCCCGCTTTCCGGTTTGCCGGTTCTAGGGAACGATTGCCCATGATGCGTGCCGCCGGTCTTGCGCGCCTGTTCTCGCCAGCCGACGACAGGCAGGTCGAATTTGGTGACGAGACGGTTCGTGAACGGCACGCCGGACAGTCGCGCCAATCGCAAAGTGCATTTCGATTCGCGCACTTCGATGCGTGTGCCTTTCGGCAGGGCGCGCTGGCGGCGGCCGTCGCAGCAGATCCAACCGTCGGACGTGGAATCGTCAAGAATGTCGATGGCGAACGTGGAGCCGGAGCCGATGATGAGCGGACGTGCGAACAATGCGTGCGCGGCCAACGGTACCAATTGCAATGCCTTCACATTCGGCCACATGATCGGCCCGCCCGCGGAAAACGCGTAGGCGGTGGAACCGGTCGGCGTGGATACGATCACGCCATCGCAACCGAAGGAGCTCATCTCCACGTCGTCGACACGGATGGACAGTTCCACCATTTTGCCACGGTCGGCGCGTTCCAGCGTGATGTCGTTCAACGCCCAGTCCTCGATGGGTTCCGTCGCGCCCGGCAGCCATACGTCGACGTGGGCGATCATACGTTCGTCGATGGAATAGTCATGGTCGGCGATCCGGCGGATGGCCTCGCTCATCTGGAAGCTTTCAAATTCGGCAAGAAAGCCGACGTGGCCCAGGTTCACACCGAGAATGGGCACTTCGGTGGCATGCACCAGTTCGGCTGCGCGCAGGATGGTACCGTCTCCTCCGAGCACCACCACGATTTCCGTGTTCTTCGGCACGGCGGGCGTCCTGCTGCCGAACTCGGGCGCTTCGATATTGTCGATGATCGTCACTTCGAAATTGGCGCGTCTCAACTGCTCGACGGCTTCTTCGACCACCGTGCCGCTTTCACGCAGACGTGTATGCGTCACTACCACCGCATGCCGGGTACCGTGCATCGCAAGCCCTTTCCGAGAACTCTCGTACATACCACGTCCTCGACGGACGCCGATGCCTACCATTGTAATCGAACAAATGAACGAATGGCGGTAGCGGGTGTCCGGACACGCCGCAGACGTTTCCGTTCGTTCACGAGCCACGTACATCCCACCCGCAAAACCTGTTCGTCGTTTTCCCACGAATCCGCCGAACAGGCCGAATGGTATGTCTCTGCACCGTTCGTCACACTACCGTCTACAATAGCTCAAGGAAACGAAGACCGTTTATACAGACAAGGAGCGAGGAACAGCATGTCCAACCTCGTCTTCGACGAGTCCTCCTCCAATCGCGAGGCCTCACATGGCTATGCCTGGTGGTTCTCCGGGGACACGTTCGAGAAGGCCATGGCGGAGGAGCGCAAGCCGCGCAAGCGCAGCCTAATGCACAGACTCACCACACATCCCGGACGTCTGACCATCCTGTACTTCATGATGTTGGGCGCATTGTCCACGCTGCTCCTGCTCACGCCCACCGCCACGCCGAAAGGCGAGCAAACGACATTCACCACCGCGTTCTTCACCGCGATCTCCGCGATTTCGACGTGTGGCATCTCCATCGTCAATTCGACGACGCATTGGTCCGCTTTCGGCCAGGCCGTGCTCATCTTCTCCGTGCAGATGGGCGGCTTGGGTGTCATGACGTTCGCTTCACTCATCGCCTTGGCCGTGAACCACCATCTCAAGGCCACGCAAAAGCTGCTGACGGCCAACGAGCTGGGCACCACGAAACTCGGCGAGATCAAGGGCGTGCTCACCGTGGTCATCGCCACCGCGTTCACCATCGAAGGCATCACGTTCGTGGCGCTGTTCCCCGGCCTGTACAAAGTCAATCATGGCAATGTGCGGCACACGCTGTGGGAATCGTTGTTCTTCGCGGTCATGGCATACAACAACGCCGGCTTCACCCCTGACGGCGCCGGCCTGCATGTCAACAATTGGGCTGTTGGCCTGCCTATCCTCGTCAGCGCGTTCTGCGGCACGCTCGGCTTTCCCGTCCTGCTTAACCTCATGCGCTCATGGCGCAACCATCGTCCGCCGAAGCGTTGGAGCCTGCATACCAAGCTCACGCTGACCACCACGTTCTGCATCGTGCTCGCCTCGTTCACCTGGTTCCTCCTCATGGAATGGAACAACAAACTGCTGTTCGCCACCGAAGGCGTGGAACCGCGGTTGTGGCATGCGATGGTGGCGGCCGTCATGCCCCGCAGCTCCGGCTTCGACCTGTCATGGATGCCGGGCGTGAGCGACGCGACGAAGGTGTTCCTGTCCATCGTCATGTTCATCGGCGGCGGCAGCACTTCGACCGCAGGCGGCATCCGCGTCACCACATTCGCCGTGATTCTGTTGACCTGCCGCGCCGCGTTCACCGGACGCCATGACGTCAACGCATTCCATCGTCGCATCCATTCGCAAGCCGTCATGACGGCCGTGGCCGTCACCACCTCATGTCTGGCACTCGTCACCATAGTGTCCATGACATTGATGGCCATCACCGGATGCTCGCTGAGCAACGCGCTGTTCGACACCTGCTCGGCGTTCGGTCTGGGAGGCTATTCGGTCGGCGTGGCCAGCGCTTCTAGTCCAGCGGTCCTGTACATTCTCGCCGCGACCATGTTCATCGGCAGGCTCGGTCCGCTCACCATCGCCTACGCGATCTCCAGGCCGCGCAATGTGGAGCCGGTCCGCTACCCCACCGAGCAGATCGTGGTCGGCTGAGCGGATTCGTCGATACGGTTTCTATACCCGCAACTTCCTATACTTGAATCCGGAACAGAACATCGAAAGGTACGCGAACAATCATGGCTAACAACACCAGAAGCGTTCTTGTGGTAGGACTCGGCCGTTTCGGCAGTTCCGTAGCCACCACATTGGATACGATGGGACAGGATGTGCTCGCCGTCGACAAGGACGGCGAACTGGTGAACCGCTGGTCGTCGCAGATCCCCACCGTGCAGGCCGACATGACCGACGTGATGGCGTTGGAGCAGATCAACGCCTCCGATTTCGACACGGCGGTCGTAGCCATCGGCGACAGCGTCGAAGCGTCCGTCATCACCGCCGGCAATCTGCTGGACGCGGGCATCTCCGACATTTGGGCGAAGTCGGTGTCCAAGGAGCATGCGCGCATTCTGCAGCGTATCGGCGCACGGCACATCATCAACGCGGAGACCGATGCCGGCAAACGCGTAGGGCACTTGGTGTCCGGCAACTATCTGGACTACATCGAGCTTGAAGGCGCGTACAGCGTGGTGAAGATCCACACTCCCCCGCATGTCGTCGGTTACTCCATCGAGGATGCGCGCGTACATGAACGGTTCGGCATCACCGTGGTCGGTGTCAAATCGCCGGGCAAGGAATTCGAATACGGTTCGAAAGAGCTGATTATGCACCGTAACGACGAGCTCATCATCATGGGCAAGCAGGATCAGATCGACAAGTTTTTGAGGGGCTAGGCCCACGGAACATGCAAAAGGCCGGCGGTCCATATGGGATTTTTCATATGGGCCGCCGGCCTTTCATTTTTACGCTATCGATTGGCGGAGAACGGTTTACGCCACTGCATACAGCAGATACTCGATGTTGCCGTGCGTGCCTTCGATCGGTGAGACCGCCGTGGCGCGTACATCCAGTCCGTTGGCTTTCGCGCAGGCGGTGACGGTGTCGAGCGCCTGTTTGCGTAAGGTTTCGCTTTCCACGATGCCGTTTTTGCCGAGGTTGCCTTTGCCGACTTCGAACTGCGGTTTGACCAGCAGCACGACGTGTGCGCCGGGCGCGGCGATGCGCGCGATGACGGGAATCACGTATGTCAACGAGATGAATGACACGTCGGATACGATCATGCTTGGCCGGTACGGCAGATCATCCGCTTCGACGTCGCGGATGTTGACGCCGCTCATTTCGATGATGCGCTCGTTGCCTGCGATGCGCGGGTCAAGCTGGCCGTGCCCCACGTCGAGCGCGATCACATGCGCGGCACCGCGTCGCAGAAGCACGTCGCAGAAACCGCCGGTGGACGCGCCGATGTCGAGGCAATCGAGTCCTTCCGCGGAACGCAGGCCCGTCTGGGAGAACATGTCGAACGCGCCGACCAACTTGTAGGCTCCACGGGAGACGTAATCGTCTCCCAGATCGGCATCAAGCGTGTCGGCGGCCGTGACTTTGAGCGACGCTTTGGATGCGACGGTGCCGTTCACCCGGACCTTGCCGGATTCGATCAGCCGTTGTGCTTTGGAGCGACTATCCGTGACGCCACGCTCCACCAGCGCGATGTCGAGTCGGACGACGGCACCGGAATCGTCATTCATGTTGCGCATACGCACGTGCGGCAATCAGGCGATTCGGAATTCCGGCACGATCATGCCGTCGACGTTGTGGCCACGATCCGCCGCATCCCACATGGCGGCGCAGGCCGCACGAAGACCGTCGACGCTGGTGATGTCGGTGACGTAAAGACGATCGCCGTCGACGCGCGCCTGCACGTCGCGGCAGCTCCAAGCGCCAGCCTCATGCACGACTTCGGGGGCCGACTCGTTAAGTCCGGTCAGGTCCTTGGCGATGTAGGTCGGACGCAGATGCTCCGGAGCGAACATCAGCTCATGCGGATTGGTGACGCCGGTCAGCACGGCCAGGGAATCATAGCCGCCACGGTTGCCGGCTTCGATATCGGTATCGAGGCGGTCGCCGATGGCGAGGCATGCTTCCTTGGCCACTGGTTCGGCACCATCATGCGCGGCAAGCAGTCGGGCTTCGTCGTACATGGCGGATTCCGGCTTGCCTGCGGACGAAACAGGATCCACACCAGTGGCGTTGATGACGGCCATGATCATGGAACCGCAACCGGGGGCGATGCCCAGCTCACGCGGAATGGTCAGGTCGCGGTTGGTCACGAAATACGTGGCGCCCTGTTCTACGGCGTAGGCGATTTGCGCCATCTGGTTCCAAGACATGTCCGGGTACCAGCCTTGGATGGCCGCGACCGGCTTGTCTTCGGCGGAATCAACCACTTCAAGACCCTGCTTGGCGACTTCCTCACGCAGATGCTGTGCGCCGAGCACAAACACTTTCGCACCTTGCGGCACCGCACGGGCCACCATGCGGGCAGCCACCACGGACGAGGTGATGACCTGCCATGGTTCGACGTCAAGGTCGAAGCCTTTAAGCTGGTCGGCCACCACGGATTGCAGTCGGGAGGAATTGTTGGTGGTGTATTCCACCGTCATGCCGAGGCCTTCGGCCTTGCGGATGCTCTCTGCAGCATGTTCCACCGGATTCTTGCCACGGTAGACCACGCCGTCAAGATCAAGCAGCGCCAGCTGGTAGGCTTCGCTCAGCGGACGGGTTGTGGATTTCAGCATTGTTTTGCCGCACCTCACTCGTTGTCGGAATCGGCTGCGGATTCGACCTCATCCTCAGTCTGGTCGTCTTCGGAGCCGCCCGCGTTTTCGCCGTCACCGGCAGGCTCGTCGTCGGACTCGGCGCCTTCCTTGGCCGCTTCGGCATCAAGCTGGGTCTCATCGTTGGTCTCGCCGTTCTCGTCGACGGCCTCGGAATCGTCCTCATCCTCGTCTTCCGGCGCATACTGGGCGTCATCTTCGGAAATGCCGAGCTTGTCCATAAGCTCGTCGTTCAATTCCTGCATGTCGTATTCAATGACCAGATCGTCGGAGGTCTCGTCCTCTTCGGCATCGGCGTACTGCAGCTCAAGCTTGTCAAGCAGCTGGTCGAGAGCCACGGCCTCATCGGAGCGTCCGGCCTGCTCGAGGAAGTACTGTTCGGCCTGCACCGCACGCATGCGGTATTCGCCGGCCAAGCCCTTGGAACGGCCCAACGTATGCACGATCTCAATGGCCTTATTCCACAGCTCGAGGTCGCCCAGCGCGCCCGCGTACACGAGGAACATCTCGGCCTTGGATTCGCCGCGCAGATACTTCGCGTCATCGCTCATGGCGGTTTCGATGGCCTTCTTCGGCTCGCCCATGCCACGCTCGCAGTCGGCGATGAACGGCAGATAGTCAAGGAAACCGTTCATGCGGAACGCGGTGCGGAACTCACGCAGGGCCAGCTTGTAATCGCCCTGACGGTAGGCCACGAACGCAAGGGTCTCACGCGCGAAATCAATACGGGAAGCCTGATGCGCCACCCACTTGGCATGTTCGAGCGCCAGCTCCGGATCCCTTTCCTCAAGCGTGTAGGCGGCAAGGATGTGCAGGCCGATGTTCTCCGCATGTTCCTTGGACAGGCCACGCAGACGCTCACGGTCATCAGTGGACAGCATGCTCCACTCGATGCCCTTCGGCATCTTCGGCTCGCCCGGGCGACGATGCGTGTACGGGTTTTGCGACGGGAAGCTCATCGTGCCGTCGGAATTGCGACGCGGCTTCGACAGATACTCGCCACGCTTCGCCTCGCGGTACTCCATCTTCTCTTCACGGGTGAATTCGCGGCGCTCCTCGCCTTCCGGACGCTGGTCGCGATCCTTGTGGAAGTCACGACGCTGGTTGTCACGGCGGAAATCCCTGCGATCGCCGTCACGACGATCATCACGACGGAAATTACGACGCTCGCCATCACGGCGCTCCCCGCGGCGGTCATCGCGGCGGAAGTCCCTGCGATCGCCGTCCTTGTGGAAATTGCGGCCGCCACGACGCTCACCATCGTCACGGCGGAAGTCACGACGGTCACCGTCATGACGGAAATTGCGACGCTCGCCATCGCGACGGTCATCATGGCGGAAACCGGAACGCTCGCCATCACGCTGGTAGCGCGGATTGTCGCCGCGATTGCCACGATAGCCGCCGCGGCGGTCGTCACGACGCTCGCCATCGCGGTTGAACTTGCGCGGACCGTTGTGGAAACGACGCTCCTGACCTTCGCCTTCGCCATCGCGATGGAAATCGCGGTCGCCACGACGGTATCCGCCGCCATTGCCCTTGCGATATCCGCCCTTACGGTCATCGTTGTGGAAGCCGCCGGACTTGTGTCCGTAGGACTTGCCGCCGTTGCCGCGCGGCTTGAATCCCTTGCCACCGCGGTTACCCGGCCTGCCCGAGCCGTAGGACTTGTGGTTGCCGTAGGACTTGCCGCGCGATCCGCGCTGTTCTTCTGCCATGCTGTTCCTTATTGGTCTTGAGATACTTGCGATTATTTACTTACGATTGCCTATGCGTCTCACGCCTGTTCGACGACGCCGAGCGCCTTCTTGCCGCGGCGGATGAGCACGAAACGACCATGCAGGAAGTCACCGTCCTGCAACGTCTGTTCCTCATCCTCCACGCGCGTGTTGTTGAGGTACACGCCACCGGACTTGATGGTCTTGCGCGCCTCGGAAATCGACTTGAACAGGCCTGCCTTCATACCAGCCTCGGCCACACGGTCGCCGGCTGCGACCTTGGCGAATTCCCCATCGACCTTCATGCCGTCGATAGCGGCCTCAAGCGTGGACTCGTCGATGTCCGCCAGATCGCCGCCACGTCCGAACAACGCGCCAGCAGCTTCGATGGCCTGGCGAGTGGCTTCCTCGCCATGCACGAAGCTGGTGACCTCCCATGCGAGGGTGCGCTGCGCCTCACGCGCGCCCGGATTGGTCTTGCTTTCCTCGATAAGCCGTTCGATTTCGGCCTTTGGCAGGAAGGTGAACGCCTTGAGCAGGTTCTCCATCTCGCTGTCGGGACGGTTGAACCAGAACTGGTAGAACTTGTAGGGGCTGAGCATCGTGCCATCCAACCAGACTGCGTTGCCTTCGGACTTGCCGAACTTCTTGCCCTGCGCGTCGGTGATGATCGGGCTGGTGAACACGTTCACGTCCACGCCGCGCACCTTGTGGATCAGATCCAGACCGGAGGTGAGGTTGCCCCACTGGTCGGAGCCGCCGATCTCCAGCACGCAATGGTACTCGTCGAACAGGTGCAGGAAGTCGTTGCCCTGAAGCACTTGGTAGCTGAACTCGGTGAAGGAGATGCCTTCCTCGGAGTTGAGGCGACGGGCCACGGTGTCCTTGGCGAGCATGGTGCCCATACGGAAATTCTTGCCGACATCACGCAGGAAGTCGATGACGTTCATCGAAGCGGTCCAATCGTAGTTGGACACGAAACGCACCGGATTGCTGCCTTCGGTCTCGAGGATGCCGCCGATCTGCTTCTTCAGACGATCGGCCCAGCCGGCCACGACGTCCTTCGGGTTGAGCGTGCGTTCGCCCGACTGGCGCGGATCTCCGATCAGGCCGGTGGCGCCGCCGACCAACGCGATCGGATGGTGTCCTGCGGCCTGCAGGTGGCGCATGTTGATGAGCTGAACGAGGTTGCCGATGTGCAGGGAGGCGGCGGTCGGATCGAAGCCGCAATAATAGGTGATGGGCTCTCCGTTCAACGCTTCGGCGAGTCGATCCCTGTCAGTGGACTGGGAAATCAACCCGCGCCATTCCAGTTCATCGAGGACGGAATCGAAACCGGCCTCCTTGAAATCGATGACGTGAGCCATAACTGTGCTTTCTCCCTATCGAATTGTGGACATTACCGCGTTTTACGCACCCTACAGTTTCGCAGAAGACACAGACAGCCGCGTGTGCCGTTTTCCATGTTTTTATCAAAGCGATCACGGAACATGCCGGTTAAAATCGAAAACGGAATCTCATTGACGAGAAGAAGGGAGGCCTGCATGGATCGCAAAGGCATGAAGGCCAATGCAAGGAAAGCCTATAAGAGACACTATTGGATGATAGTCGTCATCTGCCTGTTCGCTTCGGTGTTCGGTGTCGCCTACAGTTCGTCGACATGGTCGGTGAACGCCAGTTCCCCGTCCGCAACCGTGCAGGAGGATGGCACAGCGCAATCCGACAACGTGTCGAAAGTGTTGGAGAACCTGCTTGTCGGCGATGAAAGCCAGGCACGCAGGCAAGTGGAGCACAATCAGGAGCAGATCGTGCAAAACGACACCAATGCCATGATGGGGCGTAAACGCGGCGTGTTCGCGTCTCTGCTCAACTCGTTCTCATCGGGTTCGGTCATTCTGTCGATGGCCGATGCGGCCAATTCCATCGTGCATAATGACGGCGTCGCCGTGGCCGTACCGATCGTCGTGTCCCTGGCCGTTTACCTTTTCGTATGGCTGTTCGTCCAGCAGACATACCGGGTGGTCATGATGCGCATGCTGCTTGAGGGGCGGACCTACGACAAACTTCCCGTGAGCCGTTTCCTCTACCCGATCACCACGCGCAAATGGTTGTCGATGGCGAAGGTGATGCTGCTCGAGAACGTGTTCCTGTTCCTGTGGACGTTCACCATCATCGGCGCGTTCATCAAACCGTATTCCTACCGTATGGTGCCCTACATCGTCGCCGAAAATCCGAATATCGGGGCACGGGAGGCCATCAGCCTGTCCAGGCGCATGATGAAGGGTCACAAGTGGGAGTGTTTCGTGGCCGACCTGTCGTTCCTTGGCTGGTGGCTGCTCAATCTGTTCACGCTCGGCTTGAGCGGCATCTTCTATTCCAACGGCTATAACGCGGCGTTTTTCGTCGAATATTACGTGCATGTGCGCGGATTGTCCAAGGATTCGGGATTGGAGGGAAGCAAGCTGCTCAGCGACGAATACCTGTACAGCAAGGCCTCCGCTGAGACATTGCATGCTGCGTATGGTGATGTTGCCGAAACGGTGGAGCAGTTGTCCAGCAATCTTGTTCCGGTGGACAAGCCGAACGGTTTCGTCGGGTTCCTGTCCGAATGGTTGGGCGTGCGTATCCTGCATGCGCGGTCGGTGACCATGTATGAGGAGTATCGCGAGCAACTGCACCAGATCGATACCGGCAGGGAGATTCTGGACGGCACTATCTATCCTGGTCGTCTGGCTCCGGCGCCGATGGCGTTCCGGTTCCGCGAATCCCGCACCGTCAGCTCCGATCGCAGCTATTCGTTGGTCAATCTGGTCATGATGTTCTTCATCTTCTGTTTCGTGGGATGGGTATGGGAGGTGAGCCTCGCCTTCATTTCCGAAGGAACGTTCGTGAATCGTGGCACGCTGCATGGGCCATGGCTGCCGATCTATGGCACCGGCGGAGTGATTATCCTTATTCTGCTGAAGAAGTTGAGGAAGAAGCCCTTGTTCGAGTTCCTGGCCGCCATGGTCTTGTGTGGCGGGTTGGAGTACTTCTCGTCCTGGTATCTGGAGAAGACCCACGGAGGACAACGCTGGTGGGATTACACCGGTTATTTTCTCAATCTCAATGGTCGTATCTGTGCCGAGGGTCTGCTGACGTTTGGTTTGGGCGGTTTGGCGATCGTGTATCTGCTGGCTCCTGCATTGGACAACTTGCTGAGTCGTATCGATACAAGAAAGCTCACCGTTGTGGCCGTCGTGCTTCTGGCGTTCTACTGTGTGGACCAGGCGTATTCGGCGCAGCATCCGAACATTGGTGCCGGCATCACCGATTACAAGGGGTCGGCCACATCGCAAGTACCGTAGCCCCTATCCGATGTGATGCATAAAGGGATTTTGCCCGTCAGCGTGCGCAACGCAGGTTGGCGGGGCAAATCGTTTTTGGACACATGCTATACGACACGTGTGGCCGGTGGAAACTTACTTTCGGCGCAGCATCTCACGCACGGTTTCCATGATCTTGCTGTATTTGGTGGAGTCCGTGGAACGCATGCGTGGGAAGGAGCGGATCATACGACGTTGCTGCCAATTCAACGCGGAAGAGACAAGCTGACGCATATTGGCAACACGTTCCTGCGACGATTCCGACAAATCATGCATCTTCTCGCGGAATTCCTCTTTGCCCCACTGCCAGGAGTCTCCGGCCTTCTCCGCACGCTCCTGCACCGCTTCGCTGAATTTGGCGAGACGCTCGGACAGGCCGACGATACCCACCACGGTGACGATGGTGTCGATGATAACGACGATGGCGGCGACCGCGCATATCACGTGCACGGCAAGCAGCGGAATCATGGCGGTGAGCCGTTCGACCTGCGGCTGGACCACATCGATGATCAATACTCCGCCGAATCCGAATACGATTGCGCCGAGCAGACAGATGCGGCCTTGGATGTTGAATCGGTAATGGCTGTAATCCCACCATCTGGCATGGAACAGCTTTTCCATGCCCCAAGAGGTGATGTATTCGAGTATGCTCGCGCCGAATGAGGAGATAAGGAAAATCTCGATGGGATTCGTGAAGTCATGCAACAGCACGATCGCAAGCACCGCGCCGCATCCGTAAATTGGGCACAACGGCCCGTTAAGGAAACCACGGTTGACCCATCGACGTTCCGAAACGGACACGAGAACCGACTCGTACACCCATCCGATAAAGGCGTACAACAGGAACCAAAGGAACAAATATTCGAGTGTGAGCGCCACAGCCATCAGCTCCTGTCCATCGGTTGTCCGGATGCGGGTTTGTCGAAACGATCGAAAGAGAGCGTTTCCTTCGTGGCGCTGATTTTGTCGGCCGCGGTGACAAGGTATCCTTCGATGTACTTCGGCGGATAGGGAGTCAATGGGAACATGTGATGTTCGATGCTGTCCCGTTCGATCTGGTTGAGTTTGAAATCCCGTATGGCGTTGCGCATGGCCGTTTCACCATGTGTGAATCCGTGTAGCCGATGGGTGCCGTTGTCCCAGTCATGCCAATCGTAAAGGAAGTAATCATGGAGCAAAGCGGCGCGAATCAACGAATGTAGATCAACCCTATTCCACAGGTGCAGTCTGTCTGCCAGCCAGACGGACAGACAAGCCACACGAATGGAATGGGCGAATGTGGTGACTACGCCATGCTGGTAGCAGACCCTTTCGATGGCCATGTGGTCATGTTCCAGAATCTCCCGGCCGTGCGCGTAGACCAGCCGTCGTATCTGCGTGCGCGTCAACAGCACCGCTTTTTGCTCCTTGCTTGATAGGGATTACTTGAGCAGGGATTCGGGCGACTTGTATGCGGAACCGTCGGACACGGAGTTGGCGAAGGCGCGTAGCTGCTCGATGGTGGTCTTGGCGGAAACGATCTGTTCGCGCACGCGCAGCGGGGAGGTGCCTCCCTTGCCGTTGCGGGCGGAGACGGAGCCTTCGGTGGACAGCACTTCACGCACCTGCGGGGCCTTGTCCGCCGGCAGGAAGTCCTTGAACACGTTGATGAAGTCCTCGTCGGTCAAATCCCACAGCTCCTGGCCGCGGTCTTCGGCAATCTTGACGCAGGCGCCGGAAAGCTCGTGCGCGTGACGGAACGGCACACCGTTCTTGACGAGCCATTCGGCGATGTCGGTGGCAAGGGCGAAACCGGTCGGGGCTTCGGCTTCGAGGCGTTCCTTGTCGAAGACCATGGTGGCGACCATGCCGGTGAACGCCGGCAGCAGCACTTCAAGCGTGTCCACTTGGTCGAATACGGCTTCCTTGTCTTCCTGCAGGTCGCGCGCGTAGGCTGTCGGCAGGCCTTTCAAGGTGGCGAGCAGGCCGGTCAGGTCGCCGATGAGTCGTCCGGACTTGCCGCGAGTGAGTTCGGCGATGTCCGGATTCTTCTTCTGCGGCATGATG
>OHYV01000434.1_pt1 | contig 12972 bp, 6 predicted proteins | sample 1580321 | NCBI WGS metagenome assembly OHYV01 (sample SAMEA3882529, study PRJEB24775) | human gut metagenome | biome: human-associated habitat; feature: intestine environment; material: feces | place: Netherlands | collected 2009/2010 | reverse complement strand
CTTCCTTGACGTCGTCCTTGAAGCGCTTTAGGGCGTTGATGTCGCCGGTATGTACTACGATACCGTCGCGTACTACGCGTGCCTTGTCGTTGCGGTGTACCTTGCCTTCGCTGACGTATGCGCCGGCCACGGTGCCCACTTTCGATATGTGGTAGACTTCGCGCACTTCAACCTGGCCCGTAACGACTTCTTTCTTAACCTTTTCGAGCATTCCTTCCATTGCTGACTTGACGTCTTCGATGGCGTCGTAGATTACCGAGTAGGTGTTGATTTCCACGCCTTCCTGCTCTGCCAGTCTGCGTGCCGCTGCCGACGGGCGTACCTGGAAGCCTACGATGATGGCGTCGGACGCGTCTGCCAGGGTTACGTCGCTTTCGGATATCTGGCCTACGGCCTTGTGGATGACGTTCACCTTTATTTTCTCGGTAGACAGCTTGATGAACGAGTCGCTAAGTGCCTCGATACTACCGTCTGTGTCACCCTTGACGATGATGTTGAGTTCCTTGAATGAGCCGAGGGCTATTCGGTGGCTGATGTCGCTCAGGGTCAGTCGCTTCTGTGTGCGCAAGCCTTGCTCGCGTTGCAGTTGCAGTCGCTTGTTGGCTATCTCGCGGGCTTCCTGTTCCGTCTCGAGCACGTGGAATGTGTCGCCGGCCGTTGGCGCTCCGTTGAGTCCCAGTATGATTGCCGGCTCTGCCGGCTCTGCCTTTTCGATGCGTTGGTTGCGCTCGTTGAACATTGCCTTGATGCGTCCGTAGTTGGTTCCGGCTATCACGACGTCGCCTACGCGCAGCGTACCGTTGCTTACGAGCACTGTTGACACGTAACCGCGGCCCTTGTCGAGCGAAGACTCTATGATACTGCCGGTAGCCTTACGGTTGGGGTTTGCCTTGAGGTCGAGCATTTCGGCCTCGAGCAATACCTTTTCGAGCAGCTCGTCTACGCCCATGCCTTTCTTGGCGCTGATTTCCTGGCACTGGTATTTACCGCCCCATTCCTCTACGAGGAGGTTCATGTTTGCCAGGTCTTCGCGTATCTTGTCGGGGTTGGCGCCCGGCTTGTCTATCTTGTTTATGGCGAACACCATCGGCACGTTGGCAGCCTGTGCGTGTGCAATGGCCTCGCGTGTGGTGGGCATTACGCTGTCGTCTGCCGCGATGATGATGATTGCTATGTCGGTTACCTGTGCTCCGCGGGCACGCATCGCGGTGAAGGCTTCGTGTCCTGGCGTGTCGAGGAAGGTTATGTGGCGGCCGTCGGACAGCGTCACGTTGTACGCTCCGATGTGCTGCGTTATGCCTCCGGCCTCGCCCGCTATGACGTTAGACTTGCGGATGTAGTCGAGCAGTGACGTCTTACCGTGGTCTACGTGGCCCATTACGGTAACGATAGGCGCGCGTGGCACGAGGTCGTTTTCGTCGTCGGCCTCCTCGGTTATGGCTTCAGACACTTCTGCGCTGACGTATTCCGTGGTGAAGCCGAACTCCTCGGCAACGAGGTTTATGGTCTCTGCGTCGAGGCGCTGGTTGATTGACACCATTATACCAACGCTCATGCATGTGCCTATTACCTGGTTCACCGATACGTTCATCATGCTGGCAAGCTCGCTGACGGTTACGAATTCAGTCAGCTTCAGTATCTTGCTCTCAGCCTTGGCTTCAGCTCGCTGCTCCTTCAGGTGCTCCTGTACGGCCTCGCGTTTCTCCCTGCGGTACTTGGCGCCCTTTTTGTTCTGTCCCTTGCTGGTAAGCCTTGCGAGTGTCTCCTTTACCTGGCGTGCAACGTCTTCCTCGTTCACCTCGAGCGGCTTGTGTCCGCGCTTGCGGTTCTTCTTCTTGCTTCCTGCCTGTGCGTTCTGCGCCGCGCCGTTGCCGTTTTGCTTCACTGCCTGGTCTATGTTGACGCGTTCCTTGGTTATGCGTGAGCGCTTCTTCTTGCCCTCCGAGTGTGCCTGTGCGGCCTTTTCCTCGCGTTCTTTCCTGCGTTCCTCCTTTGATTTCTTCTTGGGACGTGTGCTTTGGTTAAGCGAGTCGAGGTCGATTTTACCCAATACGTTTACCTTCGGGGCCAGCTTCTTTTCGCTCTTCAGAGTGAAAATCTTGCTTTCCTCGGTCGTTTCGTTGGCCGTCTGCATATCTTCTTTTGCCGTTTCGGCCTTTTGGGGTTTGCTTTCCTCGGCGTGCGTTGTGGCTTTCGGCTCGTCCTGAGGCTTTTTGTCCACAGTGTTTTCAGCCTTTTCCTCAAGCGGCTTTTGCGGCTGCTCAGCGGGCTTTTCCACCTTTGTGTCAGCCTGTTTTGTCTCTTCTTTTTCCTTCGGGGCTTGTGTCTTTGGCGCCTGGCTTACGGCAGAAGCCTTTTCCTCGCCGGCCGTTTGCTGCTGGCGGGGCTGTGCGGCGTGTCCCGTTTTCTTGTCAAGGCTGTCGAGGTCGATTTTCCCCAGCACGGTATATTTCTGCGGTTGGGTGTTTCTTTGGGTGTTTTCAGCCTTCTGCTCCTTGCGTTCTTGTGTCTTCTTTTTCTCTTTTGGGTGCTTCTGGAGGAGTTTCTCTGCCTGGTTTCTTACTTCCTTGTCTGACTTGAACTCTTCCACGAGGGCGTTGTACTGGCTGTCGCTGAGCTTGAAGCTTAGGTCGTCTCTTACTTCGCCCAAGTCACTTCTTTTCTTAAGGAATTCAACTGCCGTCTGAAGTCCTATGTTCAATTCACGTATTGCTTTATTTAATCTGATACTCATACTCTTTTTAATTCATAATTCATAATTCATAATTCATAATTCCAAATTGGCTTAACCGAGTGTTTTTTCATAATCCATAATTGACTTTCGAGCATTTGAATGCGCAGCCAATTATGAATTACGAATTATGAATTATGAATTACTCAAATTCTGCCCTCAGCACTTTCAGCACGTTGTCCACCGTCTCTTCCTCGAGGTCGGCCTTCTCAACGAGCATTTCGCGTGGTGCGTTGAGTACGGCTTTTGCGGTGTCAAGGCCGATGCTCTTGATTGCATCGATGATCCATTGGTCGATTTCGTCGGAGAATTCGTCGAGGTATATGTCCTCGTCAACTTCGCTTTCGTCGAGTTCGCGGAATACGTCTATGGTGTATTCGGTCAGCATGCTGGCCAGCTTGATGTTAAGTCCGCCGCGTCCGATGGCAAGCGACACTTCCTCGGGGCGCAGGTAAACTTCGGCCTTCTTGTTCTCTTCGTCTACGTTGATGCTCGAGATTTTCGCCGGGCTGAGTGCTCTCTGGATGAACAGCTTGATGTTGGCGGTGTAGTTTACCACGTCGATATTCTCGTTGCAAAGCTCGCGTACGATACCGTGCACACGGCTTCCCTTCACTCCCACGCAGGCTCCTACTGGGTCGATGCGGTCGTCATAGCTCTCTACCGCTATCTTGGCGCGCTCGCCCGGCATGCGTGCAATGCGGCGGATGGTGATTAGTCCGTCGGCAATTTCTGGCACTTCGGCTTCGAGCAGGCGCTCGAGGAACATGTTGCTCGTGCGTGAGAGGATTATTTTCGGGTTGTTGTTATCGTTGGTAACGTCTTTTATTACGGCGCGTACGGTCTCTCCCTTGCGGTAGACGTCGTGCGGAATCTGCTCTGACTTGGGCAGTATCAGCTCGTTGTTTTCGTCGTCTACGAGCAGCACCTCGCGCTTCCAAACCTGGTAAACCTCGGCGCTGATAACCTGTCCTACGCGGTCCTTGTACTTGTTGTACAGGCTGTCGTGCTCAAGCTCGAGTATTTTCGAGGCCAAAGTCTGGCGCAGGTTGAGGATGGCCCTGCGTCCGAACTTGCTGAAGTCAACCTTCTCGCTCACCTCTTCGCCGACCTCATAGTCGGGTTCTATCTTCAGGGCGTCTGTCAGGGCTATTTCCTTGTTCTCGTCTTTTACCTCGCCGTCGGCTACGACTATGCGGTTGCGGTAGATTTCGAAGTCGCCCTTGTCGGGGTTGACGATGACGTCAAAGTTCTCGTCACTGCCGAATATCTTGGCTATGACGTTGCGGAAACTCTCCTCAAGCACGCTCATGAGCGTTGTGCGGTCGATGTTCTTGGTGTCCTTGAACTCCTTGAAGGTGTCGACCATGCTTACGGTTTCTTCATCTTTCTTTCTCGTTGCCATATATGTTTGTTGTTTATTTATTCTTTTTATAGTAGTTAAAGGAGTTTGAGTAGTTAGCGCTCCCTACGGTCGCTAAGTAGTTAAAGTCAAATGACATGTCCGTCGGGAGCGGCATTCAAGGAGTTAAGGAGTAATGAAGTTAAGGAGTTAAGACAATAGTCTTGATGGACATTTACTTTTCTTTCTTTCGCTTCTTCATCTTTTTTATCCATTCTCCTCTTGCCTTTCTATTGTCAAGGCATATCAAGCTCCCTTCTTTCGGGAGGGTTGGGGTAGGTTGATTCCTCCTTACTTAAAGCTGATAAGATACTTTGTGTACTTCACTTCGTCCATCGAGAATGTCTTGTCAACGTCCTCCATCGTGGGGCGCTTGGCGCCGTCCTTCTTTACTTTCTCGCGTACGGTGACGGTGAAGTTGCGGCCGTCAACGGCCTTGAGCACACCCTTGTGCTTCTTTCCCTCGGCGTCGAGCACCTCAACTTCCTTGCCCACAAAGTTGACATACTGCTGCGGAACCTTGAACGGTTGGCCCAGTCCGGCGCTTCCTACCTCAAGCTCGTAGTCCTCCTCGTCACGGCTCAGATGGTCCTCGATGTACTTGCTTAGCTGTACGCAGTCCTCAATCCATACGCCGTCGGCATGGTCAATCTCGACTACAATCTTGTCATCCTGACTGATTTCAACGTCTACAAGGAAATATTCCTTGTCCTTCAGCCATTCTTCAACTAAATTCCTTACTACGTTTTTGTCTATCATAAACGGGTATTTAAAATAAAATGAGGAGCTTCGCGAGCCCCTCATTCCACTGAACGGTGCAAATTTAGCAATAAAATCGCACCCTCACAAATATTTTGCCGTTTTTTATGCAAAATGTAATAACTCGGCGATTCTTTGTTAGCGGACAAGCAGACTTTGTTTAGTCGACAAGTTGACGAGTGACAAGCAGACAAGGAGATTTGCCTGGTTGGCGCGCTTTTTTTACCTTTCAAAATGCCTTTCTCACCTTCTCACCCTCTTACTTTCTCACCTTCCCCGTATCTCTTTGATTATTAACGCATTATAAAAGGCCGTCTTTTGACTTGTAAAAGACGGCCTTTTGCATTGCGGTTGACGGCCTTTTGGAACGCAAAAGGCCACCTTTTGCTTTTTCATTCTATTTCGACAGCCTGCGTGGCGGTCTTGCCTTCGTCACGCTTCTTGGCGGAATAGCTTACGCTCAGTATCACCCCGATGTACGCGCAGTTGATAATCGTCGACGTACCGCCCTTGCTTATCAGCGGCAGCGGCTGTCCCGTTACGGGCACGAGGCCTACGGCTACGGCCATGTTGAACAGGGCCTGCACCACGAGCAGCAGGGCAAAGCCCATTATCAGCAGCGCGGGGAAGGTGTTGGCGCAGCGGTTGGCAATGCTTGCCGTGCGGAACAGCAGCACGATATACAGCATGCAGACGAATACCGCGCCCAGTATCCCGAGTTCTTCAATGATGATGGCGTAGATGAAGTCGGAGAAAGCCTGCGACAGGAAGTCGCGCTCTACCGAGTTGCCGGGCCCCTTGCCTATGACGTTCGACGAGGCGATGGCTATGTTCGCGTGTGAAGTCTGTGCGTCCTTGCCGTTGATGTCGACATCCTCAGGCGCCACGTATTCATGGCTTAGGAAGTTGTCTATGCGGGCCTTCCACGTGTCGAAGCGGTGGAAAACCTTTTCAACCACGGTCTCGTCCTTCTGCGTCGCCTGCTCCACCATTGCCTTGTCTGGCGCCGAGGCGACATCTTTCGTGTTGTCGTGGCCGAAGAGCATTACCATCGAAACCACAAGGGCGAGCAGCAGCATGACCGTGCCCAGCAGCTTGCCGAGCTGTTGTCCGGGCACTTTCCCGATGAACATCATCAGGAAAATCACCGTACACAGCAGCACGGCCGTCGACAGGTTCTCGACCATGATTAGCGGTATGATGAACGCGCAGACAATGAGTATGTACTTTATCGCCCGCTTGTCGGTGCCTGCGGGGGTCTGCATGGCGCTCAGGATTTGCGCCGTCGCGAGTATGAGTGTTCCCTTGGCAATCTCCGACGGCTGGAATTGTATGCCGAGAATCTCTATCCATCGTTGCGAGCCGTTTGTGCTTTCGCCCACGAAGAACACAACGATGAGCAGGATGAACGAGAGCAGCAGGGCAAACGGCGTTACTATCTTGAAGTACCGGCACTTGATGTTCATCGTGCAGACCATCACCACCACGCCCACGGCCAGCAGCGCGCAGTGCTTCAGTACGGGGCCGAGATAGTTGCCGGTCTTGAACGACAGGTTGCTCGAAGCGCTGAAAACCTCGATTATGCTGATAAGGCACAGGAAGAAAAACACCGACCAGATGACGGCGTCGCCCTTGAATTTGCTTTCTGTTACGTTGTCCTTGGACATTTATTCTGATAAGAGTTAATGATTAGGAATAGAAGATTGAGTTAAGAGTTAAGAACTGAAAGTCAGCGTAAGCTAATTAAGAGTTAAGAAAATATGCCGCCGCCGGTTTCTTACTTAATGTTTACGTATCGCCAATCAAGAATTATAAAACCGCCCTTGTACGCTCAAAGCACGGGTATTTTTCTTAACTCTTAATTAGCTTACGCTGACTTTCAGTTCTTAACTCTTAATTTTTTACAGTTTCCTTACGAGCGTCTTGAACTGCTCGCCGCGGTCTTCCATGTTCTTGAACAGGTCGAAGCTGGCGCAGCAAGGGCTCAGCAGGACGGTGTCTCCGGGGCGCGCCATCTCGTAGCAGGCAGCCACGCAGTCTTTCATCGAGTGTGTGTCGCGCACCGGAATGCCCATTCCGTCGAAGAAGTTGTGCAGCTTTGTGTTGTCCGCTCCTAAGTAGACAAGGCCCGCGCACTTCTCTTTCACCAGGTCCTTTATGGCGTTATAGTCGTTGCCTTTGTCCTTTCCGCCAAGAATGAGGATGACAGGTGTCTTCATGCTTTCCAGAGCGTACCAGCACGCATCGACGTTAGTCGCCTTCGAGTCGTTGACGTATTGCACGCCCGCTACTTTCGTAACCTTCTCCAAGCGGTGCTCAACGCCGGGGAAGTCGCTCAGGCTTTTGCGTATAAACTCCTTCTTTATTCCGGCCACGTTAGAGGCTATTCCGGCGGCCAGTGAGTTGTAGATGTTGTGCTTGCCGGTAAGGCTCAGCTCCTCTTGCTCCATGTTGAAGGGTGTGGGTTTCTCTATTTTGTACTGCCCCTCCTCGATGTATCCAATCGAGCCTACCTCCTTCAGCTCGGAGAACGGGTACTGTATGGCCTTTATGTCGTATTTGTTAAGCTCGCGCCTGATAATCGGGTCGTCGTTCCAATATATGAAAGAGTCATCCCCGGTCTGGTTCTGCAGAATGCGCATCTTGGCGTCCACGTAGTTCTGCATGCAGTTGTCGTAGCGGTCGAGATGGTCGGGCGTGATGTTGAGCAGGATGGCTATGTTGGCGCGGAAGTCGTACATGTTGTCCAGCTGGAACGAACTCAGCTCGATAACATAGTACTCGTGCGGGTCCTCGGCTACCTGCAGGGCAAGGCTGTTGCCGATGTTGCCTGCCAGTCCGACGTCGTAACCGGCGCTCTTGAATATGTGGTAGATGAGCGAAGTGGTAGTAGTCTTGCCGTTGCTGCCCGTGATGCATATCATCTTCGAGCGCGTGTAGCGGCCGGCGAACTCTATTTCGCTGATTATGTGTATGCCCTTGTCGGCGCATTTCCTTACCATCGGCGCGTCGTTGGGTATGCCGGGGCTTTTTATTATCTCGTCGGCGTTGACGATTTTCTCCTCCGTATGCCGGCCTTCCTCCCACTGAATGCCGTGGTCGTCGAGCAGTTTCTTGTATTTGTCCTTGATGGCCGACATGTCGGATACGAACACGTCAAAACCTTCCTTCTTGGCTAATACGGCGGCTCCGGCGCCGCTTTCGCCTGCTCCGAGTATTACTATTCGTTTCATGTTATTTGTTATTTTAGTTGACAAGCAGACGAGTTGACAAGTAAACGAGGAGATTTGCCTTGTCCGTTGACATGGAGTAATCTCCTTGTCTGCTTGTTTACTCGTTTGCTTGTCTGCTTTTTCTCATCTTACTTTCAGCGTTATTATTGTCAGGGCGGCGAGGATTATCGTCACAATCCAGAAGCGGATGGTGATTTTCGACTCGTGAACGGCGCCCTTGGGTTTCTTGAACAGGTACTTGATTTCGGGGTCAAGCTGCTCCTGTTGGGTGCGGAACGTGTCGTGCAGGGGGGCCCGCTTGAACATACGCTGCTTCACTCCGCGGCGCGTGCCGAGCTTGGCGTACCACACTTGCATTATCACACTCAGGCTCTCTACGAAGAATATGCCGCACAGGATGGGCAGCATAAGCTCCTTATGGATGATGATTGCGCATACGGCTATTATTCCGCCGATGGTCAACGAGCCGGTGTCGCCCATGAATACTTGCGCCGGATAGGCGTTGTACCACAGGAAACCGATGAGCGCGCCTACGAACGCGCACATGAACACCACAAGCTCCTGAGAGCCCGGTATGTACATGATGTTGAGGTAGGCGGCGTATTCAATGTGGCTGCTTACGTAGGCGAAGATTCCTAAGGCGACGCCTATTATGGCCGAGTTGCCCGCGCACATGCCGTCCATTCCGTCGTTGAGGTTGGCTCCGTTGGATACTGCCGTGACGACGAAAATGGTCATGACGACGAACAATATCCAGCCGGCGACGTGCTTGTACTTGCCGCAGAAGCTCATGATATTGGCGTAGTCAAGGTTGTGCCCCTTGACGAAGGGGATGGTGGTCTTGAGCGATTTTTGCGCCTCGGGCCTGTGTTTCACCACCATTTCCTGTCCGTTCTGCCTCTCTATGGCCAGGTTTTCGTTGATTTTCGCGTCGGGGCTGTACCATAGGATAAGGCCTACAATCAGTCCGATACCTACCTGTCCTATGATTTTGAACCGTCCCGGCAGGCCCCCCTTGTTGTGGCGGAATATCTTGATGTAATCGTCCATGCCGCCTAAGAAGCCAAGCCACAGCGTCGTGACTATCATCAGTATGAGGTAGATGTTGCGCATACGGCCCAGCAGGAGCACAGGCACGAGGATGGCCACGATGATTATCACGCCGCCCATCGACGGCACTCCTATCTTGTTTACGCCGAAGGGGTCGATCTTGGCGTCGCGCTGTGTCTCGGTGATTTGCTTGCCCTTGAGATACTTGATGAACTTCTCGCCGAACCATGCCGATATGATCAGCGACAGTATCAGCGCCAGCAACGAGCGGAACGATATGTATCCCCACATGTGGGAGCCCGGTATGCCGAACTGTTCGAGGAATCGGAATAGATAGTATAGCATTTTATTGTCAGGAGTTAAAGGATTTATTGGAGTTATAGCTCGCCGCGCTCACTGAGGAGTTAAAGGCTAATGCCTTGCCGCTTGCCGGACTCTTGATTTTTACCTGTTAATTCTTCGTTTTATAATTCATGGCCTTTCGCCTTGTAAAAGGTGGCCTTTTGCCTTGTAAGAGACGGTCTTTTGCAACCTCATTTGCGGCTTTTTGCAAACCGCTTGTTTAATAGGGGTTTGACGGATAGGCGTGATTGGGCTGATAAGTCTGATACGCCGCCATCGAAACTGTTTGATTCTTCACTCTTTTCTCTTTACTTTCCACTCTTCATTTTTCAATTCTTGAATATTTCTTGCAGCACCTCCTTGTCGTCGAAGTGGTGTTTTACGCCCTTTATTTCCTGGTAGTTCTCGTGTCCCTTGCCAGCCACGAGTATTACGTCCCCTTTCGTTGCCATCATGCATGCGGTGCGTATAGCCTCGCGGCGGTCGGCAATGCTTATCACCTTCTTCATCTGTTGCGCGTTAAGTCCGGCCAGCATGTCGTTGATGATGTCCTGCGGGTCTTCGAAGCGGGGGTTGTCACTTGTTATGATAACCTTGTCGCTCTGCCTTACGGCCTCCTGCGCCATGAGCGGCCTCTTGCCCTTGTCGCGGTTGCCGCCGGCGCCGCATACTGTTATCACGTGCCCCTTGCCGTTGAGCACTTCGTGTATTGCCTTGAGCACGTTCTCGAGCGCATCGGGCGTGTGGGCGTAGTCCACGATGGCCACATAGCCCTCGGGCGAGTGAACGGGGTCCAGCCTTCCGCTGACACTTTTCAGCGTGCTCATGACCACGAGCACGTCCTCAGGCTTCTCTCCCAGCATGACGGCAGTGCCGTATACTGCCAGCAGGTTGCTTACGTTGAACTTCCCGATGAACTGTACGCCCACCTCGCGGCCGTCAATCTCGAGATACATGCCGCCGAAGTGGCACTCGAGTATTTTGGCGCGGAAGTCGGCCATGCGTTGCGTAGAGTATGTCTTGACCGTCGCCTTGGTGTTCTGCACCATCACCATGCCGTTCTTGTCGTCGGCGTTTGTTATGGCAAAGGCGCTTTTGGGCAGGCCGTCGAAGAAGGCTTTTTTCGCGTCGCGGTAGTTCTCGAACGTCTTGTGGTAGTCAAGATGGTCGCGTGTCAGGTTGGTGAATATGCCTCCGGCAAACTTGAGCCCGCCAATTCTCTTCTGGGCAATGGCGTGCGAGCTGCACTCCATGAAGGCGTATTGGCAGCCGGCCTCGACCATTCTTGCCAGCAGGCGGTTAAGCTCTATGGGGTCGGGAGTTGTGTGGTCGGCAGGTATCTGCTCGTCCTCTATGTAGTTGCAGACGGTCGACAGCAGTCCGCACTTATACCCCAGCTTGCGGAACATATTATATAATAAGGTGGCAATGGTCGTTTTTCCGTTAGTACCAGTTACCCCTACTAATTCCAGTTTGGAAGTCGGGTCTCCATAGAAGGTAGTAGCAAGTTTGCCAACGGCTTCTTCTGTGTCTGACAATTGTACATAAGTCACATTAGCTTCAATTTGTACAGGCAGCTGTTCACAGACAATTACTGTTGCTCCATTCTCAATGGCTTTGGAAATATAGTTATGTCCGTCAGCTTGCGTTCCTTTTACGGCTACAAACATGAATCCGTTTTTCACCATGCGAGAATCCATGTGAATACCATTTACCTCCAGGTTGGTATCTCCTATGATTTGCTGTGCGTTGACAGCTTTTAGCATATTCTCAAGTTTCATTGCTTTCTAGTTTAATGTTAATGTTATTGTTTGTCCTTTATGTAAATAAGAGCCTGCATTCAGGCTTTGTCTGATTACTTTTCCTGTACCTGACAAACGTACGTGGAGTCCTTTGCTTTCCAATAAATAGACTGCGTCTTTTGCTCCCATACCTCTTACGTTAGGTACTAAATTCTTTTCCGTATTTGTTCGCTTCAATTCAGCATAAGTCGTTGTGCAGTTCGCTTTACCCCAGATAGGAGTCCCGCTTTTCGGTATGCTTGAACTGTTACTTTGAATATTCAGATTCTGTAATACATAAGATGCTTCACGTAAGTCACCATTCTTTATTTTAGGAATAATAATTGAAGTAGAGTCTTTTGCTGAGGCTAAATCCTGATACAGATGCTTGGCATAAATACGTTCAGCAATCCGGCTGAATACGCTACCGGCTTGCAAACCTCCTGATGCAGGACCATGCGGTATCTGAATGGATACCATACAACTGTATTTAGGTGCTTCAGATGGGAAATAGCCGCAGAAGCTGACTAAGTAACTTACTCCTCCAGCTTTGTATCCAGCCTTTCCTTGAGAAACCTGGGCGGTACCTGTTTTTCCGGATACACTGAACTGTTTACTTCCGGCAGGCTTGGCCAGTCCTTCAGAAACTACCTTTCGTAGAATCCCTTGAATCATGGTAAGGGTAGTGTCCGAACAGATTTTAGGATTTACAATCTCTGTCGGGAATTCCTGTATGATTTCTCCGTCTTTTGCGATAGCCTTTACAAACTTAGGCTTGACCATGACTCCGTTATTGGCTATGGCATTGTAAAAATTCAGCATATAGATAGGAGGAATCATCGTTTCATATCCGATGCTCATCCAAGGCAAGGAGGTTTTGGCGAAGTATCGTTCTTTGGGTCCTAATATACGAGGATTTGCTTCTCCTACGAAACCTAAATTTAAAGGTTTGTCAATGCTCATGCGTTTCAGCCCATCTATAAATCTCTGTGGATTGTCTCCGTAGAATTTGTCGATGATGCTTGATACGCCGACATTGGATGATACTTCCATGATCCTGGTTACGTCTATTTTTCCATATCCGCCTTTATACCAGTTCCAGTCTTTCATGTTGCTTCCATGCATATTAACTACACCATTACCTGTGTCTACCATGTAGTCGGGAGTAATGTATTTATCTTCCAGTGCGACCATGATTGAAGCGGTCTTGAAGGTAGAACCCGGCTCCATCAAGTTACTTACGGCGATATTTCGCATCTCATAATAGTTCCCGTCACCAGCTCGGGTCATGTTTACGTTAGCTTTTACTTCTCCGGTTGCTACATCCATGACAATGGCTACACCAAACACCGCTTCAAGATTCTTTAGCTGGTCTACAAGGGCCTTTTCGGCAATATCCTGCATGTCGACGTCAATTGTGGTAATTATATCACAACCGTCTACGGCAGGTTTGTCGATGATGTTCAGATATTTGTTCATGACTTTCTGACGGTGAGTAATACCATCCTGTCCTTTCAAGATAGAATCGTACGTCAACTCTATTCCGTTCTTTGCTCCCAATGTAACATCTGGATACATATCGCCTAATGTACGTGCCGCCAATGAACCGAATGGCTTTTTGCGCTGGTTGAAAGCCAGTTCATGAAATCCTCCTTTAAATTTACTTAAGTTGAA
>OHYV01000392.1_pt1 | contig 14460 bp, 24 predicted proteins | sample 1580321 | NCBI WGS metagenome assembly OHYV01 (sample SAMEA3882529, study PRJEB24775) | human gut metagenome | biome: human-associated habitat; feature: intestine environment; material: feces | place: Netherlands | collected 2009/2010 | reverse complement strand
ACGTTCGGGAGGGATAACCGCTGAAAGCATCTAAGCGGGAAGCCTGCTCCAAGATTAGGATTCCGTACGGTCTTGAACCGTTGTAGCCCGCATGTTGAACACGTGTTTGATAGGCCGGAGGTGGAAGCCCCGTGAGGGGTGGAGCCGACCGGTACTAACGGGCGACGGCGACACAACAATTCCGATCCTCTTGTGGAGGGTTGGTTCCGCGTCTTTCCTGTGCTGGATCGTCCTGGACGGCAATATGCGTTGGGATGGTCACTGAACGATACAACGGTAGGCTTTGCCTCGCGTCCGCTAGCCGGTTCCCAGACCGCCACGGTTCATAACATAATGGCCGGAATGGCCGCCATGTGTTTTGGCTGTCGTTCCGTGATCGCGGTTTTGCGGTGGTCATAGCCCTGGTGAGACGCCCGGTCCCATTCCGAACCCGGTAGCTAAGGCCAGGCGCGGCGATGGTACTGCACTCGAGAGGGTGTGGGAGAGTAGCACGCCGCCGCTTCACATGTTGGGCCTCCCGGTCGAGCATCCTGCTCCGGGAACCCCATTTTTTCATTTCCGGATCCTCTTGTCCGGGCCCTTCGGCTCCTGAACTGCGCCCCGTTTGTTGGACGTTGTTTATTAGGATACAGCCCTAGACCGTGAGGGACATATTCCGGAATTCCTTCGGAATATGTCCCTCGAGTCGTATCTGGCGTCGTCTGGTGTTCCAGTGGACGATGTACGCGTACGGCTCTCGTTTGAACTGTTCGTACGAGTCGAATTCGCGGTCGAGGTCGGCGACAGGATCCTGTGCGAGGACGCTACGGTCGAATCCAACCTGGACGGACTGGAACGGCTACCGCGAGAACCTCGCCAAGACCGGCGTGGCCGTTATCGGTGTGGTTCTTGCCATGCTTGCCTGCGTTGCGGCCGGCATCGCCATCATCGGCATGCGCCGCAAGACGAAGGAGTAGGCCCAATGGAGAACGGCCGGGGGAGTGGGGCCAGCAGACCCTGTTCCCGCCGGCCGTTTCTTTTCTAGAATCGTGGTTCCCGGCACTGTTATTTCCTTGGCGTCGCGAGCAGTACGGTGGCGTGCAGGACGTCCTCGTCGGTGAAATTCAGGCCCCATATGATTTCGACCTTGTCGGTGAGGCGCTTCTGCACGCCGCCGACGATCGCCGTGGCGTCGGACAGTTGGAGGCTCTTCGGACCTTCGATGGCGATTATCGCTCCCGTGACCTCGTCGGACGCGACGTCCGAATCATGGAACCGTCCGTCTTGTCCGTGGCGTCGATGTGTCGTGCGGTCATTTTTGGTTCCTTTTCGATGAGGCGGGTTCGTTTCTTTCACCCGTTTCGCAGCCGAGGACGATGGCGGAAGGGACATTGGCGCGGTTCTTGCCGGCCACGACGGAAGACGTGGTCTGTGCGAGAGTGCTATGCCTTGGCTAGCTTCTTATGTCTGAGGGTGTAAACGGCATCGGCGGAATCGGCGACACGTTTGGAATGCGTCACCACAATGACACATTTACCGAGTTGATGAGCGGCATGCCGCAAAAGATCAATTACCTCATCAGTCATTTCCGGATCCAGGCTGCCAGTCGGTTCGTCCGCCAGAATCGCGCGGCCGGGCGCCACTAGGGCGCGGCCGACCGCCACCCGCTGACGTTGGCCACCCGACAAGTGCATGATGTTGCGCTTCGATTCCTCACGGCTCAGCCCCAGATCCTCGAGGATCTTCATATCGGCCTTGGGATTGACCAGGCGCAGATTCTCTTCGGGGGTGAGATAGTCGATCAGATTATGGTCCTGGAACACCAAGGACACGTGCTCGCGACGGTGTTTTGAATAACCCGTCGTAGCTATATCCTCGCCCTCAAAACGAACCACTCCATCAGAGGGGGCATCCAGACCGGCCAGCAGAGACAGCAAAGTGCTCTTTCCCGCTCCCGATGGACCGGTTATCGCATACATCTTTCCGGATTCGAAATCTGCGTTCACGTCCGAAAGAACGCGAATCTTCGCCGCGCCGTATGAGTAATTGACATGGTCCAATTGCAGACAGATAGTCATGATTAGTATCTCCTAACGCATAGAGGAAAGAATGGATTTCGGGGATTTGGCCAGCACTGCGGCGCACGACACGGCAAGCGCGATTGCGATGACCGCGCATCCGAGCAGCAGGATGAGCAGCGTCTGTTCTGGCGGCAGAGCCTCCACCTGCAATGATTCAAGAGGTGCGACTCCCGAATCGTGCAGCAGGAGCGAGGACACGTAACCGGACAATAGGGAGCCCGTTCCCAGCGAGCACAGGGCGGCGACCACAGCCATGAGACCGGTTTCGATCGCGAACTGGGCGATAATCTGCATCTTGCCGATGCCGAGGGCCAGAAGGGTGCCTATCTCATGGATGCGTGAGCGAATCCAGAAGACAAGCGCCATGCCCAATACCAGCACATCGGCCAGGCAGACGGACAACAGCACCATGCGGACCAGATCGCGTACCGTTTCCACCGACTGCAGCGCGCCGGAAAGCTGCGCCGAGTCATCGGTGACGCCATACTCGCTTCCGGCGATTTTTTTTGCTTGGGCCATTGCTGCGGAAAGATCCCGCGGATTATCCGAGAGGCACCGGATCGTGCCGACCCGTTCCTCTCCAGTCAGCGCGGAAACCACTTGAGCGCCCGAATAGATGAGATTCTCCGATGCGTCCGATGGCATAGGGCTCTGTGCCTGTACATTGCCAGAGAAGATTCCGGCCACGCGAACGGTGGAATCGCGGCCTTCCTGACTGAGTCGGAAGGTCGATCCCACCGATAGTCCATTCTCACGTGCGAAATCCCGGTGAATCAGTACGTTCCGGCCATTACCTGAAATGTGGTGTCCTTGTTCCAACCGGTACAGGCCGCTTTGGAACTCTTCGGACAACGAGGAGTCAGTGGTGCCCAGCACGCTGACCTGCGTGGATAGGCCGGAATCCAGTCGAGGACCATGTTCGGGGACAACCGGATGCGCGCCATCCACCTGCGCCAGGGTCTTACGTTCGTAAACGGTTTTCCCTACGCCGGGGATGCGTGAGAACCGGCTCGCTTCCTTTGGGCTGACGGGATTCTCGCCGGTGTCGACGGTAAAACCTATTCCCAGGCTTCCGCCGATATCGTCGGACATTTTCTGAAGCGCCGTTGACGCTCCGACCTGAGCCACGAGACTGGTGAAAACCATCAGCATCAACAGTCCGATGATTCCGCTGCGTACCGGTTTACGTACGATTGCCAGCGTGGCACGCTTCCACACGTTCATGCCCGTCATCGGAGCTCCGACAGGCTTCGTGGCGACTTGCGCAGCATCGGTATGCACGATATGGCGACGCATACCAGCATCACCGCCAGCAGGCCGAGCGATACATACAGTACGGCGGTTGTGTCGATCGATACCGTGAGCGAATCCAAGGTACGAACCGACATATTGGACTCAAGATCGCCGCCGACCTGTCCCATGCTGCTCAGTTCCTTCGCCGCGGAGGCGTTCACGGAACGGAGGGCCGAGGTGCCAAGCCATTGGGCCGCTCCCCGTGCGCACAGCCATCCGAGGACCAGGGACGGCAGGCCGATCAGAATCATCTCGGTTAGATATTGGGCGATCAGGGATGGCTTGCCGATGCCGAGGGACACCAATACGCCCATCTCCTGACGTCGGTCGTTCATCCACAGCAAGAGCATGAGGCTGAGGACTATCACTGCCGAGATGGTCACGCCGATCAAAGCGCCGCGCATCATGGAGCGCACACTTCGGGCGGCATTCAGCATGCTCGACGTATATTGGTCATTGCGCGTGATCTGGTAGTTGTTCCAATCCACCGGAAGCTTCTTCGCCGCTTCCATGGTTTTCTCCACGTCGACACCCCTGTCCAGAACGAAAGTGGCATCCTGGTATATTTCCTTGCCGACCTTGTACTGGTACAGAGTACTTGTAGTGTCCAAATCGGTGTACACAGTGTTGGAGGTGAGTTCCGCGCGGCTGGATACCTTTCTGTCGCTGTCCCCTTTGAATATTCCGACGATGGTGGTTTTGACAGTTGCCGTCGAATGCGACTCATTGTCGGCATCATATGGATTGGCCTTGAGCGTGAGGGTATCGCCGACTTTAAGCCCATTGGTTTTGGCGAGATCCTCATGGACCATCGACATATGCTTATCGGACGCCTTTAGATGACGTCCTTCGACCATGCCGAGCGTGTGGGACGTGAACACATTGAGTTTTGACGAATCGTTTGTGCCTATGACGTTGGCCGTATTGCCGAACTGCTGTTCTTTCTCCGCATCGTAATCATCGCCGCCGGGGACCTTCACCACGCTGGCTCCCACGAGATCGGCGGTGGCGTTCTGCCTGACCATGCACGAGCCAACCCCGGACAGCTTCGAGATTCGTTGCACATCAGCGGGACGAACCATTCCGCCTCCGCGAGGCGTCAGCATGCTGCCTTGCAGGTTACTGGCCAGCACGAATCCGCTGACCGCCTGTTTTTCAATCTGTCTGGCCTCATGTTGAGCTGCCTGAGAAACCGCGGTTGCGGACAGCATACTCGCCGTTATGATGGTCAGCACAATGAACAGCACCGCGGTGCGCACTCGTTTTCTGAGCACATAGCGCGCCGCCCGTGAGATAAAGGTCATTAATACCCCCTGTAAAGCTGGGACCTTCTCGGTAGTGCCCGAAAAGATGTGCACTTTGGACCATGGCCGTCCATGGCACGATGATCAGTTCGCTTCCGCGAGTTTGTCATCGAGCCGGGACCTGTCGAGATAGCGGCGGGTCGACGCTTTCCTCGCGCCGTCTGTGGCGCTCGATGACCGCGGATTCGAAGACCTCGCCCTTGAGCTTGGGCACCTTCAGGCCGAGCCTGCCGGCCTTGGCGGTACGCCTTCCGCTCCCCGGCGCGCTCGTATCTGGCGGCGTTGTTTTTTGCGTCAAGAGGTTTTGGCCGCTCATGGCCGATTTGACGTTTCGCCGGAATCGCAAGGCAATGATGCTGTACGGATCTGGCGAGTCTTCGATACCTGCGCATGCCAAGCGAGGGACGATCCATGGGGTGGCAGGGTCGAGGGATCTTCGCAATGCCGTTCTCGCCGCTCGCGAAAACGGTTCGTCATGATTCCGTTCGGCTACAACGCGGACCGAGCGAGCCTGCATTGGAACAACTGGAGCTACTGAAACGGCAAGACCTCCGAAACCGCGATTGCCGACGGCGACGAGGATTCGCCGAAGAAGGAGAAGTATCGGTCAAGGTGGCCGCGGTGAACCTGAAAGCAGTCTAGATTATCCCGATCCACATATTGTCCATTGTGTCCATTTGCCGCATGATGAAAACAGATGGAGGTGGTTGCGATGACCATGATGATGGGTGGCAAAGTCCATAGGACGAGGTCTAAGGCACGGCGCTCTGCTGGCGGAGTTCCCGGAGCGTTCCTGCAAGGGGTGGACGGCACGCGTATCCCGTTGACGCCGGACGACTACAGGCGCGTTAGGGAGTTTCTGCTTGCAGAGCCGGAACGGGCGGTGGCGGATGACGAGCGTATCACGACTGGCGAGGCGGCGCGTATTCTTGGGGTCTCCCAACGCACGCTCACACGCATGCTGGACGCGGGCATGATTCCGTACACCCGCATGGGGGAGCGCAGTTACCGTTTCCTGAGGCTTTCGGATGTGACCGACTACAAGCGCAGGCGCGACGAGGCCACATCCAAGGCGTTGGATGAGATGCGTTCCATCGCCGATGAGGACGGCGCGTACGACATCGACTATTCGGATTACCTGTCCCGGTTCGATAAGTAGAGTGCCCTTATGATTGCGCTGCTTGACGCCAACCTGTTCGTACCTACGTGGATCATCGACCCACTGCTTAGCTTGGCCGAGGCTGGTCTGTGCGAGCCAGCATGGTCTGCGAGGGTCATGGACGAGGCACGCTTGGCCATCATGGAAGTGCGGCATGTGCCCGACGTCCGGGCCCGCGGTTTTCTTGACGCGATCTGCAGGGCCTTTCCGATGGCCATGGCGGAGGATTGGGAGCGGTTTGAACCGGACGTGAATTTGTCGGACCCCAACGACGGGCATGTGGTCGCGGCCGCCCGTCGGGCCGGTGCGGAAACCATCGTTACATTCAACCTCAAGGATTTCCCCGCAGACGAACTTTCCAGGTACGGACTGCACGCTCAATCGCCGGATGTTTTCCTTACCTCCGTGTTCGATGCACATCCAGAAGAAGCGATGGACGCCATGCGCAGACTGGTCAGCTCCAAACGCCATCCGCCGCGTACCATGAGCGAAGAAATCGAGCATTTGCGCGTCTTGCGCCTTCCGCTGTTCGCACGGAGATTGTCCGAAACGGTAGGCTAATCCCCGTCATCTGCAACACTGCGAATCATACGGTAGGCGCAATCAATGCACAATCTGTGAATAATCGCTAATCCATTGGCTCAACACAACCTATTGCCGCCTTGCACCGTGGAATCAAGCAAATCACGAAGAAAAGGCCGTCCGCACGGCAAGATTTCGGTCGTAGGCGATGGATTCGGACGAGCCGTATCCGAGAGGGTGCCAGTACGAATAGGTGGACTCGGACCGGTCATGTCTAGGGGGTCGGAATAGCCCCCTAGACATAGTCCTTTTTGCTCCCCCACCTGGACTCGAAAGATCTCATGCTACTTATGTTGCTTCTTTGGTGGATGTCACTGGTTCCCAAGACGCATGAAGTACCAGGAAAGACCATATAACAGAACGCTTCTGCACTCTAGAGAGGCCGGAAGGGAACAGACGAAGACGTCACAACATATTCCCTTCCGGTTTTTCATTCCCAGGTGCCGTTTCAGATGCATTTTAAGGTTCCAAAAAAACGCCATGCATATAGGTCTGACCGGTTTTGCCGAATCAACTGTCATGCGCTATCTTTTTTGCATCGAGGGGCTTCGTCTCCCGGAGATGCATATGCTCTTTCAATGGCGACGACGCTCGTGCTCTTATTGCCTTGCAATCCTCCCTGAATCGGGCGTCCCTGCCGACGCTGACGCGTGGAAGGACCTGATATGACGGACCCAGATCTGGAAGTCACAAGGATAAGAAGATTCGGAACGATCGTTGCGCGGAAACGATCCGACGGGTCGATTAGCGCATGGCTTGCACGCTATTCGTCACCCGTGGATGGACGTCGGGTGCAACGATCATTTGAAAGTGTGCGGGATGCTGAGTCATGGCTTGCCGGCGAACATGAGCTGGTCGAAATGCACCGTCGTGGTTTAAAACAGTGGGTGCATCCGACTGACAGGGATCGTCGGGAAAAAGCGGGATCGATGACATTCGATGAACTTGCCGACTGGTATGTGGATACGCATCGAAAACCGGATGGCACCGCGCTGCGTGGCGCGGCGAGGCGTAATCTGCGGACGGACGTGGGTCATTTAAAAGACGTGTTCGGCGGCATGACGGTCAAGCAAATCACTCCGGACGTGATTTCCAAATGGTACTTCGGTGAGCATGAGGAAGGCGAGTGGGTGTTCCCCCGTATGTGCCAGAGACTTAAAGCCATCATGAATCTCGCATGTTCGGACAAGTTCGGTACAGGAATGCCATTGCTGGCGTCGAACCCGTTCACCCTACCGATTCCACCTGATCCGGAACCCAAATCGTGGGAGGTGCCGCCATTGACGGGCACGCAACTGGCCGCCCTATACGAGTCGATGCCGGAATACGACCGGTTAAGTGTCCTCTTGGCCGCATGGGCCGGTGGCATGAGAATCGGCGAGGCATGCGCGTTGAGAGTATCCGATTTCAATCTTGAAGCCCGAACCATGATGGTGAATCATTCGGTCTGCCGTGGGGAACACGATCTGGGAGAATTAAGATTAGGGCCGACCAAGTCGAAGCATTCCAAACGCGTGTGCCCGTTGCCTGACCTGCTGGTGCCATTGGTCCGCGAGCATATCGCCAATCGAAAAGACGAATCCAGCCCGTATTTATTCCAGTCCCGTCGGGGAAAGGGACCACTCGCCCCGACGACCCTGGGCAATCATTTCCGTCAAGCGCGCGAACAGGCGGGATGCACGACAGCGACGTTCCGTACGTTGCGTGTCACTCATGCGACCCTGCTCATGCAGAACGGCGGCACGATCCGTGAAACGATGGACAACATCGGAGACTCCACCCAAGAGGTCGTGATGCGTCATTACACAAGGACAGTGCAGGAACATCAACGTCAGGTAGTGAATCGCATGGCAGTGGGTATGACATCGGAAAGCAAGACCCTGCAGCATATCCTCGGCGTGCAATACGCCGTTCCGACTCCGGTTCCGGAGGTCCGACTGTTGGATCTGGACGCGAAACTCTCCCTGATCATCAAAGCCCTACAACAGATAAGTGTGAACGACTAATAACAAACAATTTCAGCGTGACCAACATGAAACCGTAATCCACGCAACAGGAGGATAGGCAAATGACGGACACGATCATGCTCGAAGCGCCCGCAAGAGGAGGGAGGATATCGGACCTAGCGGACGGTCAAGGAAGAATCCTACGACTGCACGACCTCACGGCATCATCCCTCGGCCACACCTCCCATGCCAACCAAACCGAAAGCCCAACGCGTACAGGCGGGAGAGTCACGATCGAACGGAAGCCCGATGAAGGTGACGGACCGGCCGTGATCCACCGCCTCAACGACGAGCGTGACCAACGGTGGCAAAACCTGATAGCCGGCTTTCTCATTCATGCGAGCCGCGGCATCGTTCGTCACGATGGGCAACACGAGTACACAGCCGTGCCGGATGGCCCCTGGCGGACATCGGCGCCGTACGCATCATCACTGAGTGGCGCGGCCGATAACAGGTGGGGCGGGCGTGACAAGAGAAAGGACATCCACAGGAAAAAGGAGCGATCATGGGAAAGGAACCAGACCCACACGCATGCCGTCCGAACAGCATGGACCTCAACGACGCGGCCGACATGAGGGATGAAGCGGAACAGGCATTCAACGACGCGCGCAAGACCAGAGGAAAACGCGACCTGCTGTACGTCGCGGTCATGGCCTGCGTCATCGTCATGCTCACCGGCGCCGTATGCGGAAGAAGGGACATCATCATCGCTTCCGCCGTCATCGCCGTCACGTTCTCATGCGCCGGAAGCCTGGCATGCTACCGCATGAAAAAATCACTCCACACCTACCACGAGAACAATGCCGTCCTCGAAAACGAACTCGACGCCGCCGACTACCAGAACATCATGGGATGCCCTCACCCCTGGAAAACATTCTGACCACGATTTTTACCCCCGATATCGTAAGCGGGACACGTGGAAACAATGAAGGAAACCGACGGGGGAAACATTAACAACAGCAGACTCTAACAATTCCCCCGACGGCGTTCCTTCAAAATCAAAACCTTTTCAGGAAATCGACTCCCAAAAGGATGAAAGCCGATGAGGAACGGTCGAGGTCCACGGACGATACTCAGGTTCATCGCGATAATCGCGATGAACCTGTTCACCATCAATTGCGCCTGCTACATCGCAGTCACCGTATCCGCACGCGCCGACCCACGTTTACTGCATCTCAGTCGAACGGTAGGAACGTTGTGCGGCATGATGGCGATCGCAATCACTCCGATCCTCCTCATCACGGTCCTTGTCAATGGCATGGAGGAAGGAAAGAAACGACATGAGGAAAACAACGATGGCGCAGGTCGTGGAATTTGCCGGCCAACTCAACGTCACCCTGCAGAACGTAAGCGAGGACGAGAACACGCACGGACTGGCCGAAGCGTACAACCGGCTCGCCCAGGTCATGGACGAGCTCTGCATTCCAATGCGCGAGGAAGAGGTTCTGGAACCCATCAGCCATGAAGAAGCATGCGAAACAGCCGAAAGACTCTACCGTCAACTCATCGAGCAAGCCAAGGACCATACGACCATACGGCTCGCCCAGGCAATGAACCGCGCATGGGCGGAACTCACCGTCGTCGAAGGCCTTGACAGACTCGCACGGCCCCAAAGCAAGGACGAGTAATGGGAAACGGAACTCCATCGGATGAATACGAGTCCGTTGAAATGTGGTTCATGAGAAGGACGACCGACAGGCTGGTCAGGGAAAACTTCGAAATGACCGACCGGCTGGTCAAAGAGGACTTCACCATGAGAACCATAATCAACACCTCAGTACGGAAACTCAATGACATCCACCAGCAAATCAGCGGATTGAAAGAAGTCATATGAACACGGACGGAACACTATTCTCCATGAAGAAAAACAGCAGGGAAGCCGAGGCGATGTCGATGACGAGCTTCATGATCCCCATCGGACTGAAGCAGAAACTCAAAGACCACGCCGCCAAGTTGGGTACCACGTCAACCAGTCTCATCATCGAAGGCATCAGACTCATCCTCGACCGGAAGAACGAGGCGACACCGCAACTGGAAGAGATCGACACCACGGGCGCCGACGAATACGTCAAACGAAAAGCCATCAAAACACTATTGGAAGCCCATCTCACCACCGAATCGCCCGCGCAGGCATGGGCCCTCGCATACCGCGCCGCGTGGAAAGATGCATTGGACTTCTGCATCCAAGCAGAACAGGCTCTCGACAAGAAGGAAGACAAATGAGCGAAGAAGAACGCATCTGGGCCAACGCGTTGAGCGACGCGATCGAACCAGCGAACGAATACGCACGAAAAATAAAGGACCGTTACCTGGTAACAGCCAAAAACGACATGTACGGAATCGACCAGACGATGAACATCATCAGCCAGGCATATCTCGCCGGAGTGGAACACCAAGCCGAGGTCTGCATGGGAAAGGCATGACTCCGCCATGAACGCCCAAAGGACGTCGGCAGAAGAAACCGAAAGGACCCTACGCGCGGAAAGCGTTCTTTCGGACGATCGCCTTCCCGTCAAATGGGATGGCGAATACATCTATTGGGCGGACACGTGGACCGACACCATGCCGTTCCTGTGCGGGAACAACAACCCGTTAAAGAATCAGGCATGCCCCGGCACGGACGAACGCAGACGATGGAAACAATACAGGCCCCACCTGTGGAGGCCGAGGACCATCAACGGCCGCACCACCCAAAGCAAACTAAGACTGATGCGGTGCGGAGTCTGCGGACTGACCCTTGTGGAGGAACATCCACTCAACGGAGGAAAGGAAACGGTCTGGCAGTTGGACGAATCCGACTATGGGCCGGAAGGCAGCCACCCCGTCATCCAAGGAGAACTCGACATCTAAAAAACAAAGCCGGCTCATTCCGGCGGAAAGGACAGAAATGATAGGAATGACCAGACCGAAAGCAAAAGACCGTCCACGTGGTAAGCCGTTCGACGAGCCGGAACGCAAATACCTATGCAGTCTCGACATCATCGACGCATGCACCGAGAAAAGAATCACCTGGAACAAAACCTTCATCGAATACGCCGAAAAGGAACTCGAAGCAGGCTCCCGACCGGTTGACATTTTCCGTGGAGCGGGAGTCGGACCGGAACTCATCGGACGGAAACGCATAGAACGATGCGTGGCGCGATGGCGGGCCAAGATCAAGAAAGAGGAACAGCAATGAGCGTCCGGAACGACGACAACATAATCAAATCCCTGGTCATCCTCGTCGTCTGCATAGTCGCGATGCTGATGGTCTGCACGGAATGCGCGCTACTGCCACAATACGGTTGGCTATGGCTCATCCTCCTGCTCATCCTCGCCATCGCCGCGGTGTTCAGCGTGGTGATGGGCGTCAAAACATGGCTGGACGAACACGGAAGGAAATAGGATCGATCATGGAAGAACATGCCGGAAAACTCTGGTTCGGCATATGCGCGGGACGTACGGTGCCTTCGGCACGTCTCGCCCTCGCAGGAACACGAATCACCGCGCTGGACAAGACCAACACGGTCATGGAATGCTTCATGGACCCTTCCGTCGCCAAGAATCCCGACCCCGTATGGGCGGCATGCCATGCGATGGACATGACATTGACCGGGCCGCGAATACCCGAAGACGTCGTACCCAGCCTGCCGCAGGCCATATGGGTGGAATTCATGGGAATCGACGAGAAACCCGACAGCGACGACTACGAGATCGCCGTCGACCTGGTCGCCGGCGACTTCTACTACAGTCCGAACCTCAAGGACGACGGCAACCGCAAAGGATTCGCACTCTGCGTCCAACACCTCACCGACTACATCGCCAGCCAGATGGACGAGAAGAAATCCCATGATTGAACCGGCAAGCACGCTCGACATGGACGACGATACCCGCGGCCGCATGATCACGAGATGCGTGGCATACATGACGCAACGGAAGATCCCGATACGGGACACACGGGCGGTGACCCGCCTGCTGGCCTCCAACGCCGGCCGGATCGACGGGGCCACGAACGTGAAGGTACGCAGCTACCTTACGGACACGCCGGCCGAAACGTTCCAATCATTGGAAACGATGAAACAATGGATGGGCGTGCGCAAGGCCCTGGAATACGCCGCGATCGGAAGAATCGAACCCGACAAATCGTCCGGACTGGCCGGAACGCCGGACGAGACCGGCACCCTCATCCGATACTTCATACTGACCTTCATCGACCGGAACTAACCGACGTGACGCAAGGCCTATGCGCCGAACCTAAAAAGCATGGCGCATAGGCCGTTAGTCCTTCGGATATCCGATCAGCTCATGGTCCGTCCAATCAACGAGCCGACCATCGATACGGTCCACGTCCAACAGCCACACCTCGTCGCGCCGCGGATTGAAGAAACCCAACCGCCGGACCATCCGATACTCGTCATGCACGGAATGCAATCCCATACGCCAGTAGACCAGCAACTGCAACGTGTACATGGGATTCGGCCTATAGGAGCTCACCTTGAAATCCCACAACGTGTCAGCGGTGAGGAAATCGCCACTACCCGACGTGATCCGGTCCGTATACCCGCCCTCGAAGTCGAAACCGTCCCACACGACCGGACCATACTCGTCGAAAAAGGCACGCGACCGGGCCACCATACGCGTGAGATTGAAATACGTCGCATCATCCGGAACCATGCGCCGCGGACGCCAATACTGCGGTCCACGACGCGACGCCGCATCGAAATCAAGCAGCAGGCACGCTGCACGCGCCGACGCGGGAGAGAAATCCGTCACACGGGACAGCAGGGACTCCGCGTATTCGCCCTGCCCGACCAGCCGCGCACCCAACAAGGGAACATGGAACGCGACCCGCACGGGAGTGCCCATCGCCACACGGGTCATGTAATCCACATACAATCCCGCAAGATCAGGCGGAACGGTCTCCATGGAACGCGGATGCAGGCCCATCCGGTCGGCGAGGGGCACATGGTCGAACAAGGACAGGGGCAGCAGTCCACCCGGCGGCTGGCCGACCATGCGGATACGCGTGGTCACGGCCATCGGCTCGTGCCGGCGGCGGAGTTCCGTCCTGCGCGCATCCTCCGCCTCCAACACTGCGGCGGGACGCAGATCCATGCCCGTGGACCCGTCGAATCGATAGCAACGCGGCAGCACCGAACCTCCAATCCCCGAATAATCACGTGCATGACATGAGGAAAGAAACGGATATGAGGAACGTCATGTTTGCGAAAACCAGTGAATCGGTCGATCTTACAAGATTTCCAGCCGAATCGACCAGGAAATTCCCGCAAACCAAATATAAGCCGAATTAGCTCGACTAACCTCGAAAATGAAATGGCTTTCCAACATCAGAAAGGAGCTTTTCACAATGTCCAGTGATGCAAAAGCAAACACCTTGCCGAAATGGAGCTATATCCTATTGGCGGTCCTCCTGGTCCCGTTCGGCGTCGGTCTTATCTGGGCCATCGTTTCGAAGGGCAATGTTCCGGATGCGGTGACAGTGATCGCGGCCGTATGCATTTTCACGGCAATCGCGCTTATCGTACATCTCGCTTGGCCGAGACGCAGCATGTGGTTCGCCCATCTGGCCGCATTCGTCCTGTTTTTCATATTGTTCCTCTTCCTTCACGCGTACGGCGAAACCGAAGCGGGAGCCTTCGCGTTCGTCATGGCGTTCATGAGCCTGCTGACGCTGGCTCTAATGGCCAATCTGGCATACAAGGACGAAGGTTGGGGGAAAGGAATGCTCGACAGCGAAAAAGCGTTTCGTCTTGGACGGCCGCTCCTCATGTTCTACAGGTTGTTCCTCGCCTTCGGAATATTGGCAGAAATCGTCCCCGGCATGGCGGCCCTGATCTCGGACAACAGTGGAATCCTGATATGCATGTTCATGACCACCTACCCAATAGCGCTCTGGAACAAGTTCACTGACATCGACGGCAATCCTGCAGAGAAGCAGGCGGATGGAACAACGGAAACAAAGAATCATGAAAACCATGTGGAAACCAGAAGAGAAACATCCATATACGTGAGGAAGGATATCCTGAGATACCGGCGATAACGGATACGGATCCGGG
>OHYV01000382.1_pt1 | contig 15002 bp, 11 predicted proteins | sample 1580321 | NCBI WGS metagenome assembly OHYV01 (sample SAMEA3882529, study PRJEB24775) | human gut metagenome | biome: human-associated habitat; feature: intestine environment; material: feces | place: Netherlands | collected 2009/2010 | reverse complement strand
CCTTCTCAATGAATTCGTCGGGCAGCTCGTCGGCTACGTCCAGCCGGAAGCCGGACGCGCCCAGATTCAGCCAGGTGTCGATGACGCCGCCCTTGCCGCAGATAAATTCCACGTAGGAGGGGGATTCCTCCTGCACCTCGGGCAGCGTCTCAAAGCCCCACCAGCTGCGGTAGCCGCAGGGATAGCCTGTGCAGAGATCTTGATATTCTTCTTTAGATCAGCGAAAACCTTGTCTTTCGGCTCGGTGTTGTAATACTGATACAGCCAGCCGATTATCTGCACCTGATCTCTCCAGTCCTCCTCGGGTATCTCAGTTATCATCTTAGCAATAACGCTGTCCTCACGCAGCAGATTTCTTGGGAAAAGCAATTCCGTCCAGCCGCCTATCTGCTCAAACATCTCGGGCAAACCCTTGTTCAAAGCATTGCACTGCGTGATGATAATATATTTATATAACCGTTCGTTCTCCTGATTTTCGAGCAGCTCTAAAATAAGCTCCTTATCAAGCCCGTCGATCTCAACATTAGCTGCGTCGGAAAGCACCTCGGGCTTGAAATTTCCGCTCTCATCCGAGAATATTCTCGTATGGGACGGCAGATAATTATTGACCTCCATGAACCGCAGTGCGATGAAACGATTGAACCAAGTATAGGCGGCTTCCTCCATCGTCTGCGTAAAGCCGTTCTGACGGATATTTGCAATAAGCTGTGAACGCTGATTTTTCTCCGCAGCCGTAAGCGACCGTCCGTTGACAGACTCCTGCGCAGGGTCATTTGTGCCGTTCTCCGTCACTTCAAATTCATAAGCAAGCTGTGTTACAGCATTGATAAGCATTACTCTCGCTTCAACAGCAAAATTTTTGATAGCAGTTTTGTTCATATTTTCACATCTCCTCAGATTATATGCAGAACATCGTGACCGTTCAGCTTGTCCATGAGCGTCCTTTTGACCTCCGCAATATACTCGTCAATATCGGCTTCACTTTGCAGTTTCATCGTGTGGCAAACTGCACTGCGGCTCATTGTCACGGTATCAATATCAGGTTCGTCAACGACAACGAGTTTTTGCAGATATTGCTGTCTGATATTGCCGATCTGAATTTTCATCGCATCGAGATTTATGAGTTTGTCTGCATTTTCAGTTGCGGTTCGCTTTTCTGTCAGCGCATCGTCCGCCCTCTGCACGATGTCACCCTGCTTTATGTCTGCGGTCTGGTGTATCTCGCCCATAGCCGCCTGTATCTCGCCGATGACCTCCTCACGCTTTTGCGACAACAGCTTTTGATAATCCTCCTGCACCGTTTGTATAAGTTCGGGCAGTTCGCTGATACGCTTGTAAGGCTTCTGCATGGCGATTATCTGCTTTATCTTTTCGACAACCGCAAGTGTATTGTCCTCTGTCTGGAAATACTCTTTTTCCTCATTCACACGCTCCACCTGCGACCTTGCATTATCGAAAATGCTTCTCTGAACACGGAAAAACGTATCCACCTCAGACATATCCTCCGCAAGTTCAAGGAAATCTTCCTGCATATCCACAGCCTTTTTCAGCAGAGCGATATTGTCATTTTTCTGCCCCAAAAGCTCATTGCACAGCTTGATACCGTTCTCCACAACACTCCTGCCGGGATAAGCATTTGCACTATATTCTTTTATAATCAAGTCATTCAGCTTGTTACGCTCAGTTTCAAATTTTTCTATGATATAAGCAATAATTCCGTCCTCATCATCGGGTATCGCGCCCAAAGTGCAGTTGAAATATTCGCTCAAAAACTCCCTCGCCTTTTTGATAAGTGCAGTCGGAGGAGCGATTCTGAACCCGATGATCGCCTTGTCTATTTCCGTTCTCTTGCGAAGATAATCGGGCATTTTTTTATCACTCGGCTGAATGACAGCACCGCCGTATTTGAGGGTCAACTTTTGACTTGCGATAAGCTCGGCAGTCACCCCTGCTATGTCGATCTCTCGCCAGCCGTAGGGAATAGCCTGATAACGTTTCTGAATATCCCCCATAGATGTCGGCAACTGTTTCATTTTCTGAATGTCAAGATATTGATATAATTCTTTGACAGCCTCGGCATTTGGTGACTCCGCACCATCAAGCATCATCTGCTTATCACCGCTGAGTATCTGTAAAATATCTGCATCGCTGTCATAATTCTTTCGGACGTAACTCAGCTTAGTATAAACGCTCTCCACGAGAATCGACATTGCTCTTTCGATACGTTCCTTCACCGATGAAACCTTCAGTGTTAATTTATCGCCTGCAACGTAAACTCTGCCCTCAGCGATAGCCGCCGAAATAAGCTCCTCCGCACGTTTTTCATGTGCCGATGCCTGATTCTGCCTGCCCCTGATAATACTCTGTATCATCTCGGGGAGCTGTGCCACGTTCTTGCTTTTGACATAGCGGCGAATCTTCATGGCGTCTTCCAGTTCTTTGAAATATGGCTGACTTTCCGCAAGCACAACGATAACTTCATTGTCCGCCGCTGATCTCATGAGAAATACAGAATCATCTGTTGTGTATATCTCCGATGCTACTGTGATAAAATGTAATGCCACCGAGCCTGTCAACTGTCCGATAACGGTTTCGTCGATACGCTGATCGTAAGGAAAATCATATTTGCCGTACTTGAATTTCTTGCTGACAAACAGCTTTCCAAAGATAATATCTGAAATTGCCTTGGTGATTATCGCACTGTCAACAGGGGTGTTCTTTATCTCACGGGCAATATCCTGTTCATCATCGGTCAGGAATGTATATGTATCTCCTGCGCGGGAAACATAGTTTTGAGAAACAAGCCTGTCAAGGGACTGCTGTATCGAAAGCCTTGTGGAAACCTTGTCGGTTCGTATATCGTCCGCCATAAGAATGCTTATATTGTCAATATTTGCCTTGACATCATCGACATATCTCACAAGGTACAGCAGCTTTAATATATTTACATCTGTCTGTTCAATACCATCACGATTGTCGGCAGCATTCTGACATCGGTCGATAACACGGCGGATAGAGCTTTCTAGGAAAGTATGCACTGTGTCATAGAAAAGATAGAACGGCACAAGAGCATACTCGTCCCTGTCCTGAATTGCCTGTGCCGCCTCCTGAAATCCCGACAGCATGGAACGCTCACCACTGGAAAGGTGCTTGCCCGAATTGCCGTGCTTGCGTATTTCGGCAAGGACGTTTTGCATCAGCCTAAACTGATACGGCACAAAGGGATAAGTCTCGATAAACTCGCCCTCGCCCGAATAGCCTTTCAGGTCAAGAACGGCATTATTGAACGTGAACAGATTTTTCAGCACCTGATTATTTTTCTCATATTGCAGGCTAAGCACCTGTTCTGCTGTATCGGTCTTGGCAAGGATACGCTTTTTGATGACTTCATCAACGCTTGAGGAGCTAAGGCTCAGACGGGTATTGAATCTGCCCTGAATCTTTGAAAAATCATCACCGCTTATCTTGGTAATGCTGTCGATAGCCTCCTGCGAAGTCACCATGACCCACACTCTGCCGCCGCATTTCGTGCCTATCTCTTCAACGATAGTCTGTAAGTTCAGCATGAGGTCAGAATCCGAGCCGATGTACTGACCGACTTCATCTATCATGAACATAAGGCGGTAGTCCCTGCCCTTGCTATCGATATACTCACGAATTTCCTTCACGAGCTGTTCGATACTAAGCTCAATTTCTTCCTCGCCGTTGAACCAGTTTCGCGAAGCAGTTTCACTCATATCGAGGGCTTCGGACATAGCTTCTACAATATCGTCCTCAAAGAAAGCAAAGGAATCACGGCTTTCTTCCCAAGTACCACCGTTGATACGCTCAAAGCATTCTCTGAACTGCTCCGTTTTACCTGACTTTGCGATGAACTGCTCCAGTTTTGCGACTTTCAGATCGTTGCCGTAAAAGCCCTGATGTTCATAGAATACTTTTGCGAAAACTCTTAAAATAGCCGTTTTATCTTTTGTCAGAGGGCTTTTGGAGTCTATATTGAAAAGAATAGTTTCGGTAGGAACTTTTACACAGTTTTCAAGCTGTGCGAACATCATGGGGTCATCGAACTTATCCGAGAAATACTGCACTGCCTTTTTTCCACCAACCGTCTTATTCGCAAGCAGATAGGACAGCATTTTCAGAAAGTGAGATTTACCACTTCCGAAAAAGCCCGAGATCCACACACCTATCTTGTCGGTGGGCTGTTCCAACGAACGTTCATAATGATTCAGAAATGTATTGAAATGACGGCGCAGCTCCCTCGTGATAATATACTCCGAAAGTTCCTGCACGATAGACTGTTCATCGTCCTGTGCGACCTTGATAACACCGTTAATGTCACGGTTGATGTCGGATTTATAGATACTCTGTAAACGCATAAAAAAACTCCTTAGATCATATTGAAAGCACGGTAGTAGTTGCCGTCCTCAAATTCTGCAAACAGTGAAAGTTCCTGACCATTGTAAGCACCTGGATAAAGCATCACCACGGGAATATCCGAGAAGATATGTTGAATATTGTCAAGGATATTGTGAGACCGCATGAACGGATAAACTTTTCCGACTCCGGTAATCAACAAAATATCCCCATGCTCATGCGGCTCGTATTTCATTTTTTCTACAAAGGCTTCGGGCGAAACAGCTTTTTGCAACTGTTTAAGCAGACACTCCGAGCCTTTTTTCTTCTCCATATTGGGAATGCCTTTCAGGATCCGCTTTTCCTCGCATATCCGCAGGAAAATCTTATACAGATCACACTCCACGATACGGAATGGCTGTCCCTGTGCATTTATCAGGTCAGCAAAATAGCTCCGCACAAGCATTTCGTCCTTTGGTTCGTAGCAGAAAACGTGTATCCCGACTTCATTTGAAAGCCCCTTGTTGCTCAGAAATACTTCATCTGAAAAGCGTTTTTTTATCTCATTAAGCTGGTAAATAATATTACTCATAGTCCGTACCTCAATTAAAACAATTAAAAGCCGCAAGTGCATCTGTGTCGCCTTTGGAACGTATCAATTCATCAAGCTCGGGATACAAATATACAGGAAGCAAGGTCTGCGACTTCGAGCTTTCAAGATATTCGCACTCTACAAGAAAACGCACCAACACCTGCTTAAGCTTTTTCATTGTGGATTCGCTCCATTCGCTGACAGCAGGCACTTTTTCGGCAAGGGACATAAAGAACACATTCACATCTTTCACCGAAAAATCAAGCTGCTGTGAGCGATATTTCTCACCGATGACCTCGATCATAAAGTCATAGACGATACTGTTTTCGCACATGATCGCATACAGGTTCACCTGCTTTGCAACTTCGGCAGATGCATCTGCAAGCAGCCTGATGGCAGCTTCATTATCAACTGCGTCTATGCGCTTGAAACAGGTATTGGTGATCGTTTTTATCATTCGCTCCGTAGGAAACTGGAACAGATTTTCGCTCTGTATCTCACGATATATCTCATCACGGCTTCTTCCCCGACCAAGTAGCCCTGCGACTATTTTTATCTCATAAAACAGGAACTGCTCACGGGTGAGTCCGCCGCTGTAATGGTTTTTGTGCATTTATTGTCTCCTCCCTATATATAGCCTGAATCGCAATTAGGATTCTGAGATTTTTCTCAAAATATATGCATTCGAGATTATCAGCAAATAGACATGTTCTTTCTTCATTATTCAGTTTTCAAGATGCAGTTTTGACACATTTTTACACTAAAACAGCATAGCAAGTTTATTCATGAGTTTTCTTTCATGAACATAATCAGGGTGGACATACCTGTTTAGTGTGATATTTACCGTTTTATGGCCGAGAATCATAGAAAGTGTTTTCACATCAAACCCGTTCTGAATGCAATTTGTTGCGAAGGTATGTCGAAGCCCATGGTATGTGTGATCACCGGAATTTGATTCCGACAGAACCCTTTTATACCGATACTGGTAGGCACGAGGTTCAACTATCTTTTCACTTCCCGAAAGAACGTAGTAGTTATCATCGCCTTTAAATGCCATGAAATATTCTGCTAGGAACTCCGGTATTGCGATCTCTCTGAATGATGTATCGCTTTTGGGGACGGAGATAATAATTTTCGTTTTTTTACCGTCCGAATTGCAGGTGCAGATTCGCTGAACTGTACGGTGTACATATAATACCCGATTCTCTATGTCTATATCAGCCCATGTCAGACCGCATAATTCGCCGATTCTCAGACCCATATAAAGTGAGATCAAAATCCCCAGACCTGTAAGGGTCATATGTTCCTTAATGTGTGAGATAAGGACTTTCTGGTCATTATCACTGAATTTTTCTGCTTTCTTCTTTTCTATTTTGGGAAGTATGACATTTTTCAGAGAAAGGCTGAAACCATACTCTTCCTGTGCATATATAAGCATCGACTTAAAAACGGTTATAATATCTTTTATATAACTTGCGGAGAACCCCTCTGAAAGTTTTTTGTTTATGAAATTGTTGAGCTTAACTGCGTTTATATCCACACAGGGAATGTCGCCAAATTCAGGAATAATATGCTTTTCAAACTTGTTGCAGTAATTGACAAATGAGGATTCTTTGACACGGTTGGCGATTGCAGTGATCCATTCCCGATATACTTCTAAAACGCTGATACACTTTCCACTCTGAAATCTTAATTCTACTTCCATTCCAATTTGCACCTTTTTATAAGCATCATCATAGGTGTTTCCGTAAACATATTGATAAACAGCTTTGCCGGATTCATCTCTGTCAATGATAAAGCGTCCCATGAATCTTCCGTCTTTTCTTTTGGTAATACAAATATCCAACTTACTCGCCTTCACTTTCTATTGTTGTTATCACACAATATTTATTGTTCAAACTATACAGAATTAACAAAATTAACAAATGCACAAAAATACATTGAAAAAAATCGCCGATTATGGTATAATGTGAATAATTATAACATATCGGAAAGCCATGAATTAATCATTAAGAATGTATTTTTTGACTGTTTCTCGAATGCATATATTTTGAGAAACGACTATACAGTCAAAATGCTCATTTGTTGCTTGATATTCAAGACTCGTATTTATCCAATAATACATTAGTTTTCCTCTATCATCAAAGCCGTGATAATATCGAGCATAATATCGCTGTCGCTGATAACACTGCACAAAGCCTTTTCGCCACGAATAATATTTGCATAGGTGTGAAATCACCACTGGCTGTTTTGCCCACGATGAAAGTCTATCTGATATTGCTTTGAACGTTTGCTCCCCTTGTCAAGCCGTGCCAACACTTTTCGGGGGATATTTTCTTTTTGTATTAAAATTGATTTTTCCTCCTCTCTCTAAAGTTCGCCATTAACATTTTAGCGAAAATGTCACAAACTAATATTAGCGAAAATGTTTGGAGGTGTTATTATGATCACTGCAACAGTAACCGATGTTCAGAACAATTTTGGTCATTATCTGCAAGCTGTTCAGCAGGGTAACGAGATCATTATTCTTAAAAACAGTAAATAAGTAGTCAGGCTTGTTTTCCATGAATCAAGTATATCTTTTCTTACCGATTCACTCACAAGTGCTCTTAAACATGATTATGATGATAAAACAATTCTTAAAGAAAAGAAAAAGCACTTCTTGGTGACCGTCAGATGACAGCCACCAAAAAGTGCTTTATTAAGTATTCAATTTTAGGCACGAAAATAGTGGACAGCACTTCAAAAATTTATGAAACACTGTCTGCTAATGAAGACTATTTATTTGTTGTCAACAGGCTTTCTATCAGCGTTTTTGGATTTTCCAAGTTTTCAGGTTTTTTATCGTTTCAACCACGAAAATCCTTGATCCTTCGGGCTTTAAATGCTCCTTAAAGCCTACCAATTACCACTATTGCCGGATAGGGTCAACAATATCGTATTTCTCAAATTTGTCAACATGACAAAACCGCCGCAACCAAACTCGGTTGCGGCGGTAATTTTATCTGCTATGATTTATTGTTCTTGCTGTAATACTCTGTCTGCTTATCGTAGACCACTTTCGGCGTGTAACGCTTTATGGCCTTGTTGTTCACCTTGATGTCAAGCTTTTCTACCCAGCTTGTTAATTTCTTCTGAAATTCATCGCTCTTCATTTCTTTTAGAAGATCTTCATGATTGTCCTTGGCATATTCTGTATCTCTGCCCTTTATATCGCCCTTGATAAGAATGTAATATGCGTTATCGTCCTCATAAGCTGTTGCAACGTCTGTGCTCATACCGCTTACTTCTTTGAGTATCTTGCCGTTTGCAGTGTCTTTCTGTGAATCGTCCATTGCACCATAGTTCGCCATTTTCTCATTTGCATATGGGTCTGGCTTTGATGATGAGCTGTCTGTTGACGAGTCACTGTCTGCAGTGGAGCTTGATTCTGCTGTGCTGTCAGAAACTGAAGATGTGTCATCGCTTGCTGTAGAAATTGTGTCGCTCTCTGCTACAGAAGATGTGTCGTCAGAAGTCGTGCTGCTGTCTGAGGCTGATGAATCACTGTCAGTAGAGGAGCTTGAATCTGAGGCTTTCTTTGAAGCAACATAGTCGTTGTACTCGTCTATAATGCTGTCGAAATCGTCAAACGAAACTCCCTGAGCCTTTTCAAGAAACTCATCTCTTTTTGCCTTGGCTTCCTCATTTGCAGCGTCTGCTGAGTCTGTAGAAGAATCGGTGGCTGATGATGAAGAATCAGTTGATGCTTTAGTTTTTGCAAAGGAAATGGATTTATATCTCAGGTAGTTATCATCAAGATACTTCACCATTTCATCGTCTGAAACGGCTTCCTCGCCGCCCTCTGCATAGTAGTGATCAAAAAGCTCTTCTCTCATTTTAGAGCCTTTGAGTGCAAGCTTTACAGATTCCTTTGAGATACCCTCTGACTCGTAAAACTCGCCCTGAGAATCCCATGTGCTGCTTATGCTGTCATTAATGGACTTTATATCCTCATCTGAAAGAGTAAGTCCAAGCTCGTTGAACTTGTCAACTACAGCCGCATACTCCTTAGTTGCAGTGAGAGCATAATCTGAAAGATACTCGTCAAATGCCTTTCCGTCTACCTTCTGATTGAAATAGTCCTTTTTGATGCCTTTCTGATAATACATCATCGTCATTTGATATGACATTTCTGTAAGCTCATTATAAATGTAGATACCTGCGTTTATCTTGCTGTCACCTGCTGTCATCACATAGCTTGTGTCCGAGCAAGAGGTAAGGCTCGCAGTACAAAGCAATGCGGCAGTAAGAGCAGCCGTTATTTTTTTAGCTTTAGCCATTTTATTATCCATTTCCTTTCCGAAAAAAATCGTCTTACTAACAGGCAGAAAACCGCCTTAACTTTTACATTATACTACATTTGAGCCTATAAGTCAAGTGGATATGTGTCTCTCACACGCAAAAACGGACGATCACTGACCGTCCGTTGTAATGCACTGATATTTTATCTATTGCTATTTCCTATTTTTATGTCTTTCCAATTTACTTGCGTACATTATCTTATCCGCCTGTGTAAACATATCTTCAAGCTCGTGGATATCTGTTATATGTTTACAAATACCGCCTATACTAACGCTGACCTCAAACTCGTTACCTGCAAACTTGTTATATACCCTAAGACGGTCGTTGACCCTTGCAGAAAATCGTTCAGGATAGTTGTCGTTATAGTCGTTACAGCCTATCACCACAAACTCATCGCCGCCTATCCTTGCGCATATCTCGTTATTTTTTGTCGAAGCCAAAACTGCGTCTGCGATCGCTTTTATTGCAATATCACCGCAGTTATGGCCAAAATTATCATTTATCTTTTTAAGACAGTCCAGATCGCAGACAGCGATAAAAGCCTTATTTTTCGGATTTGACATTCTGTCAACAACAAACTGGATATTTTTCTCAATGCCTATTCTCGAATAAACACCTGTCATAGCGTCACGGACTGCAAGATTAGCTATGGAGTTTCGTATCCGCATTGATTCCAGAGCATTGCTTACATGATTTGTCCAATTACGATAAGTGATATCTATCGATTTTATTTCGTCACCGTAAGACAATACAGCATAGCCATAGCACCGATCTATAAAATGTACCGGGGTGATAAAGAATGCACGAGGGCTTTCTCGTTCTTCATCCAGATCAGGAAATATCTCTTTGAGTTCAAAAGGATCATGAAGAGTTCTGCTTTTGCCGTCAACGTTTCTTATATAAAGCACCATATTTTCTGTATATTCCTTTGGAACAGTTGAGATCTCACCGACTATCTCATGCTCTCCGAGGCAATCCTCATTAAGGCAGAGATAATACCTCTCATGACCAATGATAAGATAGAGAAAATATTGTATCCTGGCCATCAGATCATCGGGATCTTTAGAGCAAGCCATTATATCGGTCATACTGCTGTCCAAAAAGTCATGATAATTCATCTTGTTCTGAGATGATAAAAGATCACGCTTTGTATAGCTATAATCCTCATGACAGCCGCAGGAAGCACCTATCTCCACCTTGCCGCCGTCCTCTATAAGGCCCTGAGGTTCAACGCCTTTGATCCTTGCCTCAATGGTCATTACTGCGTTCACGCCAGTTTCAAAGATCGGCGGTGAGCACGAGGTTATAGCTGGCACGCAATGGATAGCCTCGTCTATTGCGTCATAACCTGCAACTATCATATCCTCAGGCACGCTCAAACCGTTTTTCTGATATTCATGTACAACGCCTATAGCCATATAATCTCCACAGCAAACGATAGCGTCAGGCTTTTTACGTCTGCCATAGATGATATTATTTGCCACCTCTGCCGCTTTATCATACCAGAAGCCTCCGTCAAAGCAGACAAAGTCCGGATCATACTCTATGCCATGCTTTTCAAGGGCACGCTTATATCCCGCAAGCCGTTCACGAGTGGTGGCAGTCTCCAGCGGACCGCTCAAAAAAAGTATCTTCCTGCATCCATGGACCTCGATAAGATGTTCTGTCAATTGCATAAAGGGTATTTCGTCACGGGTATAAATACTTTCATAGTCCTTATAGCCTCCATCTATAAAAACCACAGGAACATGACATTTCTCATCTATATCCCTGCATATTTTGTCAAAAAGCCCAGGCATTTTTAATGTATCTGCCAAAACGATAACGCCATCGAGCTTATCATAATTTATAGCGTCATATATCTGCATTTCTCCAACAGACACTGCTTTTAAGAATGACACTTTGACAAAGCTTGTGAAGATAAGCACATCATAGTCAAGCTGAAAAGCCTTTGTCATTACGCCTCTCAGCAATCTTTCCTGATAATAGCTTTCTGCCTCAGACAATATCACTCCAATGCGTTTTCTTCCCAAAATGTCTCACCTTCTCTATAATGTCGCATTTAGACGCACTTCACCCTACAGTTATTCAAACATTATACCACATTTGCCTCGAGTTGTCAAAGGCATTTTGTGAATTTTCGTAAACTTTTTAACGACTTTTTTATTTTTGTGGTAAAATTATTAAGCTTTTTTCAATATTACCAATACATATATTTGATTAAATTTGTTATAAATCAACTAAATAATTTGCTTAATCGTTTTCAAGATTGCGAAAATTTTCGGTAACATGTTCATATAGAAAATAAAATGAAAACTTTTCAGAATATTGTTAATAAAGCATCGCAGAGAAAGCTTTTTTTACACAGTACTTCTGAATAAGAAAAGAACAAAAAAAGTTTCAAAAATGTCTTGACAAGTAAAAGATCATATGGTATAATATTAAAGTCGCTTAGATAGTGTGACACATATAAAAAAATGATAAACTGGAGAAGTCGCCTAGCCCGGTTTATGGCGCACGACTGGAACTCGTGTATGGGTTAATAGCTCATCGAGGGTTCGAATCCCTCCTTCTCCGCCAAAAAGTCTCGTAAACACGTTGTTTGCGAGACTTTTTATTTTCTAAAGATATGACACGCAAAAATACTTAATAAAGCAAAAAAATCGGACAGCCCGAAGACTGTCCGATTGAATGTTTTTGTGATTATTCTATGGTCGTGATGTCGCTTCCGAACCAAGTTGTTGATATCTCAGCAAGCTTGCCGTCCTGCTTCATTTCGTGAAGGATCTCCTCGATCTTGTCGCAAAGTGCCTGATCACCAAGTCTGAAGCCGATGGCGTACTCCTCTGGGTCAAGGCCGTCAGGAAGCACCTTGTAATCCTTGCCTGATGTGGATATCTCGTAGTTTGCAACTACTGAGTCAAGGAACGCTGCGTCTACCATGTTAAGCTCCAACTGCTGGAGGGCTTCAACATTTGTTGCAAGCTCTGTTGTTGTCGCACCATTTGCTACAACGTCAGATGCAAGAAGTGTTTCCTGTGCTGTTGAGCCGTTCTGTACAGCAATGTTCTTGCCTGCAAGATCAGCCTGTGAAGCAACGTCGCTTGAGCCGTTTACAACGAACACCATTTCATTCTTCATGTAAGGCTCGCTCATGAGCATTACTTTCTTTCTCTCATCGCTGACAGAAAGGCCGTTCCAGATACAATCTATTGTGCCTGCATTAAGATCCTGCTCCTTTGTATCCCAGTTTACAGAGTAAGTTTCAAGCTCTACACCAAGTCTTGAGCAAACTTCCTTTGCAACGTCGATATCAAAGCCTACGATGTTGTCGTTCTCGTCTGTGTAGCCCATTGGCTTGAATGTTGGGTCAAGACCAAGCACAAGCTTGCCTGAATCAAGAACTTTCTGAAGTGAGTTATCCTCGCCTGTTGCAGCGGCTGTGCTGTTTGTGCCTGCTGCTGATGAAGAATCAGATGTGCTTCCGCAGCCTACAGCCAAAAGCATCATGGCAGCAGCGGAAAGTGATGCGATAGTCTTAAAAATAGATCTTTTCATTATTAACTTCCTTTCGGGTATCGTCAAATACCATTTCATACGTTTTAACACTTTAATATAATAACATATTATAACGTCACTGTCAATTATCATTATTGCCCAAACCTTTGCAGGCTGTGGGTGCTTTTTCATAGAAAATGACCGCAGATAGGCGAAAATCAGCACTTACCAAGCTTTTTCGCTCTTTCCATGAACCTTGCATACTTGCCTATTACCGCTTCTCCCTGTGTGATACCTGCATTTTTCAGTATCTCCAAAGGCTTTTCAGGATAGTCTGCTGTATATTCAAGCTCCAACTCATAGTCTGTCAAGCCGAGATATTCGCTTTTGTCAAGGCATATCTCAACATGGTCAAAATCCGTGCAAAGCTTTCGCTGTGTATTCAAAGAGCCTGCAAGGTCAGCGGCAGGGAAATCTCTCCCCACAAGCTGTGAAAGCTCCTGTGCGGTGAGCGTTTCAGGCAGGCTGTCAAGCTGTTGTTCATACTCTTTTTTCACATGAAGTGCACCGTTTTCGGAGATAGGTGCTTTAAGCTGCAAAAAATATTTTTCGCCTATCTGCCTGACACGGATACTTGTCATGCCCGTATCCTGCTGTGGAATATAATAAAAATTGGTCTGCTCTATTATTTTGCCCCACTGAAAAAGCTTTTCAGCGGTCTTGTACTGCTCCTGTGTGAGAGAAATTTTTATCTCACGTTCTATATTTTCGCTCATGATATCCTCCTGCTTTAATACTTTAGGCAACACCGCACAAAGCCCGCCTGACGGCTTTGCACGCCATCTGCTTGCAGATTTTCCGTCATATCACACAAAAATCCCTTGACATACGACAGTATGCCTGCGGAATTTTTATGCGATCTGACAAAAAATCTGACTACGTATTTGACGCACAATCTTTGTGCGGTATTGCCTTAAACACATAAGATTATAACAGAGTATAAAGGCATTGTCAAGAGGTAAATGACTTTGCTTTATGTTAAATAAATGTTAAAAAACGCTCCTTGTGGTTGACAAGTTTTTAACAAAGCTTTATAATGAAATTGACAGAAAGCATATATAATATTATATGACAGCCTTAAAATTTTATATACCGATAACAAAGAAGGGGAAACTATGAATTTAACTCATCTCAGATATATGGTAGAGGTCGAAAGACTTGGGTCTATCACAAAAGCAGCTTCAGCACTTTATATGGGTCAGCCTAACCTTTCAAAAGCCATAAAGGAAATGGAAAGAGAAGTTGGCATACCGATTTTTAAAAGAAGTGCAAAGGGTGTTGTTGCCACAGAAAAGGGCAAACAGTTCCTGCAGTATGCCAAGGCTATACTTGTGCAAATGGATAAAATGGAGAGCCTTTATAAGGATAATGGTGAAAACGCTGTGAACTTCTCTCTGCTTTTGCCAAGGGCAAGCTATATAACCCACGCTTTCACTTGCTTTGTGAACAAGTTAGGCACGAATGTGGAGCTTGACGCAAAAATAAGGGAAACAAACTCCATGGAAGCCATAAACGCAGTGGTGGAATGCGAATATAACATGGGTATAATCCGTTATCCTGTGGCGTATGAGAGCTTTTTCATGTCTATGATAGAAGAGAAAAATTTGAAATATCATAACGTGTGGGAGTTCGATTATGTACTTATCACAAGCGAAAACAGCCAGCTTGCTAAAGAAAAAGAGATAAACGAAACTGTCCTTGATAAATACATAGAGGTATTGCACGGCGATAATATCGTGCCGAACATCTCAGCGACTTATCAGAAGAAAAACGCTGAGCTTAATAATCACAGCAGGCATATTTACGTCTATGAGAGAGGAAGTCAGTTCGATATCCTCTCGGCTTGTCCAGACTCATTCATGTGGGTAAGTCCTTTGCCAAAGGAGATATTGAAGCGTTATGGCCTTGTGCAGAGAGTTTGTCATAGTTTCAAAAAGACCAATAAGGACGTTCTTATCTATCAGAGCAATTACCGCCTTAGCCATGCGGATCAGATGTTCCTTGATGAGCTTGAAAGGGTAAGAAAAGAGATATCAGAATAATTTTTAGCATAAAAATGCGGGCGAACATGAAAGGTGTTCGTCCGCTTTTTGTTTAAGGCAACACCGCACAAAGCCCGCCTGACGGCTTTGCACGCCATCTGCTTGCAGAT
>OHYV01000350.1_pt1 | contig 16256 bp, 13 predicted proteins | sample 1580321 | NCBI WGS metagenome assembly OHYV01 (sample SAMEA3882529, study PRJEB24775) | human gut metagenome | biome: human-associated habitat; feature: intestine environment; material: feces | place: Netherlands | collected 2009/2010 | reverse complement strand
CCTCCCGCCCGTCCCTCGGCGCGACCATGAAGTCCGCCGAGATCTCCGGCACCAACCAGCTGTCCGCCAAGCTTTCCAAGAAGGTCTCCACGGATGACCTGAAAGGCAAGGTCACCGTCACGGACGCCGACGGCAAAGCCGTCGATGTCAAGAGTCTCAAGGCCGACGGCACCAAGGTGATCATCACCGCCGACAAGGATCTGGACGTTCGCGGCAAGTACACCGTCGAGATCAAGGGCTTCGGCTCCCAGAACGCCATCGCCGGTTCGGTGGTCCGCACCGACGCCTTCGACAAGAAGTACGCCTACAGCGGCGAGGATCTGGGCGCGACCTTCACCAAGAAGCAGACCGGCTTCAAGGTGTGGGCGCCGACCGCCGCCAAGGTCGAGCTCATCACCTACAAGTCCGCCGACCCGAATGCCGAGATCGATCAGACCATCGACATGACAAGCGAAAGCAAGGGCGTGTGGAGCGCCACGGTGAAGAAGCTTGCCTCCGGCACCGCGTACTCCTACAGGCTCACCTTCGCCGACGGCACGGTGAACACCTCCGCCGATCCGTACGCCACCGCGGCCGTCGCCAACGGCGAGCGCTCCGTAGTGCTCTCCAAGAAGGCCATGGGCAAGGCGGGCAAGCGCATGCCGGCCTTCGGCAAGACCACCGACGCCTCCATCGCCGAGATGAACATCCGCGACTTCTCCATCAACCCGGCCTCCGGCATCTCCGCCGACAAGCAGGGCAAGTACCTGGGCGTGGTCGAATCCGGCACGAAGACCGCCAAGGGCGCGACCTCCGGCCTCGACTATCTCAAGTCGCTGGGCGTCACCCACGTGCAGATCATGCCGATGTACGACTACGGTTCCGTCAACGAGACCGGCGACCTGAGCTACAACGCCGATGGCGCGCAGAACTGGGGCTACGACCCGGAGAACTACAACGTGCCGGAAGGCTCGTACTCCTCCGATCCGAGCAACCCGAGCTCCCGCGTCACCGAAATGAAGCAGATGGTCAAGGGCCTGCACAAGAACAACATCCGCGTCATCATGGATGTGGTGTACAACCACGTCCACAATGCCGCGAACCATTCGTTCAACAAGACGGTCCCGGGCTACTACTTCCGCTATGACGACAACGGTTCGCTCGTCAACGACTCCGGTTGCGGCAACGACACCGCCTCCGAACGTGCGATGATGCGCAAGTACATCGTCGACTCGGTGACCTACTGGGCGAAGAACTACAACATCGACGGCTTCCGATTCGACCTCATGGGTCTGATCGACACCAAGACGATGCAGGAGGTTCGTGCTGCCCTCGACAAGATCGATCCGTCCATCATCGTGCTCGGCGAAGGCTGGGACATGAACTCCACGATGGACAAGAGCGAGATGACCATCCAGCCAAACGCCTACCAGGTCGCTTCGGACGGCACCAACAACGGCATCGCGTTCTTCAACGACTCGATCCGCGACGGCCTCAAGGGTTCCGTGTTCTCCGACACCGACACCGGTTTCGTCTCCGGCAAGGCCGATCAGGAAAGCCTCATCGCCCACAACGTGCTCGGCTGCCAGTACGACGCCGACGCCATCACCACCTGCTGGAACGGCAATGCGCAGGACCACTACGCGGATGCCGGTCAGGTGGTGAACTACGCCGAGATCCACGACAACATGACCCTGTACGACAAGCTCAGGAAGTCCGTGCCCACGGATGACGAGGCCACCACCGAGGCGCGCGCCAAGCTCGCCGATTCCGTGGTCTACCTGTCCGAAGGCATCCCGGCCATCCAGCTGGGCCAGGAGTTCCTGCGCACCAAGGGCGGCAACGACAACAGCTATAACGCCGGTGACGAGGTGAACGCCATCGACTGGGATCGCACCACGCAGTACTCCGGCTCCGTCGACTACGTCAGGGGCCTGATCAAGCTGCGCAACAGGATCGCTGCCCTCCGCCAGACCAGCTACAACGACATCAACGCCAGCGTGACCATGCTCAAGTCCGCCAACGGTGTCGTGGCCTATCAGGCGAAGGACTCCAGCGGCACCTACGTGGTGATCTTCAACGCCAACAACGATGCCGCCGCCATCGATGGCGTCGAGGCCGGCAAGTACGAGGTGCTCGCCGCAAACGGCACCGTGTACGGCGACGATGATGTCAAGAGCGTCACCGTCCGCAAGGGCTCCGCATACACCGCTGGCGCACTGTCCGCCACCGTGCTCAAGGTCGCCTCCGCCGACGACGTCGTTCCCGTGATTAGCGGTGTGAACGAGTCGACGACCATCACCGTCGGTTCCAAGTTCGATCCGATGGCGGGCGTCTCCGCCACCGACGACATCGACGGCGATCTGACCGACAAGATCAAGGTCGAGGGCACCGTGGACGCCAATAAGGTCGGTGACTACAAGCTGGTCTACTCCGTGACCAACTCCCGTGGCAAGACCACGACCTTCACCCGCACGGTGCACGTCCAGAAGCAGGCCGTCACCCCGGCCGCCGATAAGAACAATGGCAATGCCAATGGCAAGATCAACGGCAAGGCCGACAATACAAAGGAAGACGCGGAGAAAAACGCGGCGCAGAGCCCGGCAACAGGCTCCAACGTCGCCGGAATCGCCTTGGCCGTCATGGTGCTCGCCGTTGCGGCGGGCGTGTTGATCGTCCTCCGCAGGAAGAAGGCCGGCGACCGATAAAATCGCAATCGTCTGACTGTATTTCCTGAATTTCCGAAAGGCGGGACCGCGGAGCAATGCGGTCCCGCCTTTTCGTATCACGATGGAACACGCCGCGTCTTGCGCCGCTGATAGACTGAAGTTCCATGGTTAGAAGACAACATGGCAATTCTCAAGAACACGTCACCAAGCATATTTTCGTCACCGGCGGCGTAGTGTCCTCCCTTGGCAAAGGCCTGACCGCCTCCTCCCTTGGACGCCTGCTCCGTAGCCGCGGCATCAAGGTTTTGCAGCAGAAGCTCGATCCGTACATCAACGTGGATCCGGGCACGATGAATCCTTTCCAGCACGGTGAGGTCTATGTCACCGAAGATGGCGCGGAAACCGATCTCGACATCGGCCACTACGAGCGTTTCCTCGACGTGTACCTGAGCCAGAAGGCCAACGTCACCACCGGCCAGATCTATCAGGAGGTGCTGCGCAAGGAACGCGCCGGCGAATACCTCGGCCAGTGCGTGCAGGTCATCCCTCACATCACCAACGAAATCAAGTCCCGTATGCGCGCGCAGGCGTCCGATGACGTCGACGTGATCATCACCGAAATCGGCGGCACCGTCGGCGACATTGAATCCCAGCCGTTCCTGGAGGCCGCTCGTGAAGTACGCCGCGACCTGGGCGCCGAAAACTGCATGTTCGTGCACGTCTCCCTGGTGCCGTACATCGCCGCCGCGCATGAGCTCAAGACCAAGCCGACCCAGCATTCCGTCATGATGCTGCGCCAGCTCGGCATCTCCCCGGACGCGCTCGTGCTGCGTTCCGACCGGCCGCTCAACCAGTCCATCAAGGACAAGATCTCCCTGATGTGCGACGTGGACTCCGAAGGCGTCGTCAACTGCGTGGACGCTCCGAGCATCTACGACGTGCCGAAGACCCTGTTCGACGAAGGCCTCGACGCCTACGTGGTGCGTGAACTCGGCCTGCCGTTCCATGACGTCGACTGGGACGAGTGGGAGGACCTGCTCGAACGCGTGCACCATCCGAAGCACGAGGTCAACGTGGCCATCGTCGGCAAGTACATTGACCTGCCGGACGCCTACCTGTCCGTCACCGAGGCCATCAAGGCCGGCGGCTTCGCCAACTGGGCCAAGGTCAACGTCAAGTGGGTTGCGGCCGATCGTTGCGCCCGCGAGCACAAGCTGCCGGCCCTCGGCCTGTGCCTCGGTCTGCAGTCCATGGTCATCGAATACGCACGCGATGTCCTCGGCATCACCGACGCGAACTCCTCCGAATTCGATCCGGATTGCGCCAACCCGGTCATCGCCACCATGGAAGAGCAGAAGGACATCGTCGCCGGCAAGGGCGACATGGGTCACACCATGCGTCTGGGCTCCTACCCGGCGGAACTGGAGGAAGGCTCCATTGTCGCCGAGCTGTACGGCACCACGCATGTCACCGAACGCCACCGCCACCGTTACGAGGTGAACGTGGCATACAAGGATCGTCTGCGCGAAGGCGGTCTGGTCATCTCCGGCCAGAGCCCTGACGGTGAACTCACCGAATTCGTCGAACTGCCGCGCGAGGTGCATCCGTTCTACGTGGCCACCCAGGCCCATCCGGAATTCAAGTCCCGTCCGACCAAGCCGCATCCGCTGTTCGCGGGTCTGGTCAAGGCCGCTCTGGACCACCAGCAGGCGCGCTGAGACGATTTGAGCGCATAAGCTCGATTCATCGCAAAGCGGAAGACCGAATCTGCATGGTCTTCCGCTTTTTTGTAGGGCAAATCACGGGCGAATACTGTCGAATTTCGAATAAGGTCTAGTGTTTCGCTGTGTGTTCTGTTAGGTTGTCATAGGTATCAATGAGTGAATGGAGGCAGCGTACGGTGGCAGAGAACCAAGCGTCCAACGCCGCGGCCGACGTGGAGATGAGCCAGTATGTGGCTGATCGCACGCGCGTGAACGAAGACAAGATCAAGCAGGATGACGAGATCATCGAGCAATTCGGTGACTACAACTACGGTTGGCACGATACGGACTTCGCCGGCGAGGCGGCGAAGAAAGGCATCGACGAGAACGTCGTGCGTGCCATCTCCGCCGACAAACACGAGCCGGAATGGATGCTGGAAAAGCGATTGGAAGGGTATCGCGATTTCATCAACCGTCCAATGCCGCAGTGGGGCGTCGATTTGAAGGACTTCGACGCCGACGATTTCAAGTACTACGTCAAGCCGATCGACAAGCAGGCCACCACTTGGGAGGAACTGCCCGACGAAATCCGCTCCACGTACGACAAGCTCGGCATTCCGGAAGCGGAGAAAAGCAGACTCGTCTCCGGCGTCGCCGCGCAGTACGAGTCCGAGGTCATCTACAATTCAATCCAGAAGGATCTCGAAGAGCAGGGCGTCATCTTCGTCGACACCGACACCGCCGTGCAAAAGTACCCGGAACTCGTCAAGAAGTATTTCGGCAAATGCATTCTGAGCAACGACAACAAATTCTCGGCATTGAACACCGCCGCATGGTCGGGCGGCTCGTTCGTATACGTGCCGAAGGGCGTGCACGTGGACATCCCGCTGCAGGCATACTTCCGCATCAACACGCCGAACATGGGACAGTTCGAACGCACGCTGATCATCGCTGATGAAGGCTCCTACGTGCATTACGTGGAAGGCTGCACCGCGCCGATCTACTCCACCGACTCGCTGCATTCCGGCGTGGTGGAGATCTTCGTCGAGCCGCACGCCCGTGTGCGTTACACCACCGTGCAGAACTGGTCGAACAACGTGTACAACCTGGTGACGCAGCGCGCCTACGTGCGTGAGGGCGGCACCATGGAATGGGTGGACGGCAACATCGGCTCGAAAGCCACCATGAAGTATCCGGCATGCATCCTCGCCGAGCCGTATGCGAAGGCCAGCACCATGTCGTTGGGCTTCGCTGGTAAGGGACAGTACCAGGACACGGGCGCGAAGATGATTCACCTCGCCCCGCATACCAGCTCCACCATCGTGGCGAAGTCGATTTCCCGTGGCGGCGGACGTTCCGCATACCGTGGCCTCGTCAAAATCGTCAAGGGCGCGGAAGGGTCCTCCAATTCGACGGTCTGCGACGCTTTGCTCGTCGACGAATTCAGCCGTTCCGACACGTACCCGCATGTGGATGTGCGTGAGGACAACGTCTCCATGGCGCATGAGGCCACCGTTTCCAAGGTCTCCGAAGACCAGCTGTTCTATCTGATGAGCCGCGGCCTGTCCGAAGACGAGGCCATGGGCATGATCGTGCGCGGCTTCGTCGAACCGATCAGTCGCGAGCTGCCGATGGAATACGCGCTCGAATTGAACCGTTTGGTGGAATTGCAGATGGAAGGATCGGTGGGCTGATCACCATGGCACAAACTCAGGAAATCAACATCCCCGTCGCGGATCCGTCCGATCCGTACGCGAATCCGGCGGCCATGCCGTCATCCGCGGACCGCGCTCCACGCTCATTCGACATCGAAGCGTTCGCCAAGCCGGACCGCAAACAGGAGGACTGGCGCTACACGCCGATAGAGCGCATCGAGGAGTTCTTCGATGTGTTCGAACCATCCAATGAAACGCAGGTCACCGTTTCCATGATCGACGGGTCGCCGCTTGCCGAAGGCGTCACGTATGCCGAAGGCACGGTGGGGGACACCGGCACAGGCATCGTCTCCAAGCCGAACGACCGCGTGTCCGCAGTCGAATGGAATTCCGGCAAACGCGCTGGAATACTGACCATCGACGGTGAGATCGACCAGCCGGTGCTCGTCAAAATGCATGGCACCGGCAAGGACCTCGACGCGTTCCACCTGTCGATCATCGCAGCCGACCGCGCCCATGCCGACGTGGTCGTCGAACATGACGGCGACGCACGTCTCGCCGAAGGCGTGGAAATCACCACAGGCAAGGACTCCCACATTTCCACCACCTTCATCCAGGAATGGAACAAGGACTCCAAACACGTCGGCAACCAGCGCATCCACGTGGGCGAGGAGGCGTCCCTGCGCCATTCCGTGGTCACCCTCGGTGGTGATGTCGTGCGCATTCGCATGGACCAGGACTTCGGCGGCGAACAGGGCGACCTCAACATGCTCGGCATCTACTTCGTGGACCCGGACGAGCATATCGAACACCGCACGATGGTGGTGCACAACCATCCCGAATGCAAGAGCCGCGTGGTCTACAAGGGCGCGCTCGACGGCAAGGGCGCGCACTCCACATGGGTCGGCAACGCGCTGATCGAGCCTACCGCGCCAGGCACCGACTCCTACGAGCTCAACCGCAATCTGGTGCTCACCCCAGGTGCCATCGCCGATTCCGAGCCGAATCTGGAAATCGAAAACGGCAACATCATCGGTGCCGGCCACGCCTCATCCGTCGGACGATTCGACGACGAAGAGCTGTTCTACCTCGAATCGCGCGGCATCTCGGAAAACGAGGCCCGCAAGCTCGTGGTGCGTGGCTTCTTCGGCGAGCTCGTCGAGGAAATCGGCATTCCGGCGATTTCCGAGCATCTTATGAACGTCATCGACAAGCGCCTGGCCCGCGGCGAAAGCGACGCGATCGCACAGGTATTGGAAGAGAAATAATCGTCAGGAGAAACCATGTCAACCCTTGAAATCAAAGATCTGTACGCGCACGTCGAAACCAAGGACGGCATCAAGCCGATCCTCAAAGGCGTGAACCTGACCGTCAACTCCGGTGAAACCCATGCCATCATGGGCCCCAACGGTTCCGGCAAATCCACCCTGGCATACACGCTGGCCGGCCACCCGAAGTACATCGTCGACTCCGGCCAGGTGCTGCTCGACGGCGAGAACATCCTCAAGATGACCCCGGACGAGCGAGCCAAGGCGGGCATCTTCCTGGCCATGCAGTACCCGGTCGAAGTGCCGGGCGTGTCCATGACCAACTTCCTGCGCACCGCCAAAACCGAAGTGGACGGCAAGGCGCCGGCCATCCGTACGTGGACGAAGGAACTGTCCGAAGCCATGAAGCGGCTCAAGATGGACCCGAAGTTCGCCACCCGTTCCGTGAACGAAGGCTTCTCCGGCGGTGAGAAGAAGCGCGCGGAAGTGCTGCAGCTCGAACTGCTCAAGCCGAAGTTCGCCATCCTCGACGAAACCGACTCCGGCCTCGACGTCGACGCGCTGCGCATCGTTTCCGAAGGTGTGAACCGTGCCAAGGAAGCCAACCAGTTCGGTATCCTCATGGTCACCCACTACACCCGCATCCTGCGTTACATCAAGCCGGACATCGTGCACGTGTTCGCTGACGGCCACTTCATCAAGACCGGCGGTCCGGAACTCGCCGACGAGCTTGAGGAGACCGGCTACGACGCATACCTGCCGGAAGGCTCCGATTCGGAAAGCGCATTGGCATGACCGATTTCGCAGCGATCCGCAGCCAATTTCCGATTCTCGACCAGGAAATCCACGGCCATCCGCTGGTATACCTCGATTCCGCCGCGACATCGCAGAAGCCGCAGTGCGTGATCGACGCGGAATCGGACTTCTACCGCACCATCAACGCCGGAGTGCACCGAGGCGCGCATGAGCTTGCCGCGCGTAGCACCATGGCGTTCGAGGATGCGCGCGCCAAAGTGGCCAAGCTGGTTGGCGCCGATTCGGCGGAAGGCGAAGAGGAGATCGTCGTCACCGCCGGCGCCACCGCAGGACTGAACCTGTTGGCCACCGCATTCGGCAACGCGTCGCTTGGACGCGGGGGAGAGGCCGCCAAGCGTTTCGCGTTGAAACCGGGCGATGAGATCGTCGTCACCAAGGCGGAACACCATTCCGTGCTGCTGCCGTTCCAGGAACTTGCGCTGCGCACCGGCGCCACGCTCAAATGGTTCGACTTGGACGAGGAAGGCCGTGTGCGTTCCGACACCGCGAACGAAGTAATCACCGACCGCACGAAGATCGTTGCCGTCACGCATGTGGGCAATACCACAGGAGCGATTACCGACATCGCGCCGATTATCCGCCGCGCCCACGAGGTGGGTGCCGTGTTCGTGCTCGACGCATGCCAGTCCGTGCCGCACCTCAAAGTGGATTTCCACGCTTTGGACGTCGATTTCGCCGCATGGAGCGCCCACAAAATGTATGGCCCGACCGGCGTCGGATTCCTCTATGGCAAGCGTGAAATGCTTGAGGCATTGCCTCCGGCCAATTTCGGCGGATCCATGGTGGAGCTTGCCTGGATGGACCAGGAAGCCCAGTACATGGAGCCTCCCGCACGATTCGAAGCGGGCACGCAGCCGGTGGCACAGGTCGTCGCCGCCGGTGTCGCCGCCGAATGGCTGATGAACATCGGCATGGAAAACCTCGAGGCGCACGAACGCACCATCACCGACGAACTGCTCAAAATGGGCGATATCGACGGCATCCGAATCCTCGGACCCCGTTCCAACAAGGAGCGCATCGGTACCGTCGCGTTCGAAGTCGAAGGCGTGCACCCGCACGACGTCGGCCAGTTCATCGACGCGCAGGGCATCGCCATCCGCGTCGGACACCACTGCGCGCAGCCGGTGCACCGACACTTCGGCGTGTATGCCTCCAACCGCGCGTCCAGCGGCATCTACAATTCGGTCGAAGACGCGCAGGCCCTCATCGAGGCGCTCGGCAAAGTTCGTCCGTTCTTTGGAGTTGAGTAACGAAATATGAGTGATTTTGAGATGTCCGGAAGCGACCTTGAGCAGATGTACCAGGAAGTCATCCTCGAAGCCGCGAAGAACCCGCACGGCAAGGAGCATTTCGCACCTGACCTCGCTTCGGAAAATGCCTCGCATGCCGCCGAAACCACGGTGCAGACCAGCCACGAATACTGCACGCCGGGAGAATCGCACCAATTCAACCCGACCTGTGGTGACGAGGCCACCATCCATGCCGAAGTCTCCGATGCCGAGCCATACACCATCGAACGGCTCGTATGGGATGGCCACGGATGCTCCATCTCCCAAGCCAGCCTGTCCGTCATGGTCGATCTCGTCGAAGGCAAAACCGTGGACGAGGCCATGAAACTTGCCGAAACCTTCCATAAGCTTATGGAGTCACGCGGCAAAGGACTGAATGACGAACAGGCCGAGGAATCCTTGGAGGACGGCATCGTCTTCCAAGGGGTCTCCCAGTATCCGATGCGCATCAAATGCGCGCTGCTCGGCTGGGAGGGCATGAAGGACGCCGTGGCCAAGGCTCTGGCCGCGAAAGCCTGAGCCTTCAACTCGGCGTTTGGAAAAACACTAGTGACAAACCCCAAGCGACGCGCTATTCTTGCTCAACAGATACAAGCAACGTCCATCAACAGTTTGGAGAGACAATGAGCGACACCCTGGTACCCGAACCGCAGGCGTCGATCTTCGATTCCGTGACCAAGGCCTTGGGCAACGATGAGGACGCGGCCCGTCGCGTCATGCTCAATCCGAACCTGGCCAAAGGGTTCAAGGACGGCAAACCGGTGAACAAGGAATCCAAAAAAGACGGGCAGGACATTTGCGGCTGCGGCAATCATGCCGACGCGTGCGGATGCTCCCAACCGCAGGATGACGACATTCCGCTGAAAGCCGTCGACGATATCGGACGTGCCACGGCAGCTGACGTGAAAGAAGCCCTGCACCAGGTCATCGACCCGGAACTCGGCATCGACGTCATCGACCTTGGTCTGGTTTACGGCATCGAAATCGACGAACTGGGCCGAGCCATCATCACGATGACGCTCACCACGCCGGCCTGCCCGCTGACCGACCTGATCGAAGACGAATGCGCCAGCACCCTCGCCGGTCTCGTCGAAGAATTCCGCATCGACTGGACCTGGCAACCTCGTTGGACGATGGACAAGATCACGCCGGAAGGCCGTGACCAGCTCGCCGCGCTCGGCTTCAATTTCGACAATCTGCCGAAATACTGACGTTTGCTGCGGTTGCCGTGCAGTGAACCGCAGCCGCCAAACGTAAGAAAAACGGAACAACATACGAAAGGCGCGCCTCCCGAACGGGGAAGCGCGCCTTTCGTATTACGACGTATGTCAGTCGTCGACCACGGTACCCTTCGGCACCACGGTGATGCCTTCCGGCGTGACGGTGAAGCCACGCGCCAAATCATGCTCGGTATCGATGCCAACGGTCGAATTCTCCGTCAACACGACGTTCTTGTCGAGAATCGCCTTGTAGACCCGCGCGCGACGGTTGACGACCACACCGTCGAACAGAATCGAATCGACGACCTGAGACCACGAATGGATGCGCACGTTCGGCGACAGGACGGAATGGTGCACCTCGCCGCCGGAAACGATGACGCCGGGGGAGACGATCGAATCGGTGGCATGGCCCAGGCGGTCGCGGCCGGCGTGCACGAACTTGGCCGGCGGCAGGTTGCCGGACAGCGTGTAGATAGGCCATTCGGTGTTGTACAGGTTGAACTCCGGCACATAGGAGATCAGATCCATATGCGCATCGTAGAACTGCTTCAGCGTGCCCACGTCACGCCAGTAGGCGTGGTCGGTCGGTGTGGCTCCCGGAATCTCGTTGGAATTGAAATCGTAGACGCCGGCCTCGTTGCGTGCCGCGAAATACGGCGCGATGTCGCCGCCCATATCATGCTTCGTATCCTCGGCCTTCTCATCCAACGAAAGCGCCGCGAACAAGGCATCGGTGTTGGCCACATAGTTGCCCATGGAGGCCAGGATGGAATTCGGGTCGTCCGGCAGTCCCGTGGTGGTCTGCGGCTTCTCCTGGAAGCTCTTGATCATATTCGGATGATCGGGATCGACCTCGATCACACCGAACTGGTTGGACTGGCTGATGGGCTGACGGATGCCGGCAACGGTGAATTCCGCGCCGGATTCGATGTGCTGCTGCACCATCTGCTGGAAATCCATGCGATAGACATGGTCGGCGCCGACAATCACCACGATGTCGGGCTGCACGTCCTCAATGATGTTGATGGTCTGGTAGATGGCGTCGGCCGAGCCGAGATACCAATGCTTGCCGAGACGCTGCTGCGCCGGCACAGGGGAGACGTAGTTGCCCAACAGCGGCGAGAAACGCCATACAGTGGAGATATGGCGGTCAAGCGAATGGGACTTGTACTGGGTAAGCACGACCGTCTGCATGTAGCCGGAATTCACCAGATTGCTCAGCGGAAAATCAATCAGACGGAACACGCCGCCGAATGGGACGGCAGGCTTGGCCCTGTCCCTGGTCAATGGCATCAGACGGGTGCCCTCACCGCCTGCCAGCACGATGGAAAGAATCTTTGGGTTCTTCGCCATGGGAACTCCTCTCTGAGAGCGTCTTGCGACACCGTACGCACGGTCGGTCCGCTTCATCACGAAACCGCTTACGCACACTATGATTGCATAAATTCAGCAAATCGCAAGGAGTTTGCAGCGCGAGTCTTGAAAATTTCCAGTTCGTTTCAGCAACGTTTCACCATGCGTTCATGCGCGTCTCACGCATGATGGTCCACTCGACGCGTCGCATAGAAGGCGACCGCGCTTGATGCGGCGACATTGAGACTGTCCACGCCGTGGCTCATGGGAATCTTCACCGTAAGGTCGGCGCGGGAGATGGTGTGGTGCGACAGTCCATCTCCTTCGGTACCGAAAATCAACGCGAGCTTGTCAATATGGTCGCTTTCAGTCTCGGTGTTGTTGAGACGGCGGACCAATTCGGCCAAAGAAATGGAATCATCCTCAAGCGCCATCGCTACGGTGGTGAACCCCAGACCATGCAGTTCCCGCATGCCGGTGAACGGCCAATAATGCTTGTCGTCCCCTCCGATGCGCGTCCACGGCACTTGGAACACCGTGCCCATGGACACGCGTGCCGCGCGCCGGTACAACGGGTCGCCACAGGACGGAGTGACGAGCACCGCATCCACGTCGAGCGCCGCAGCCGAACGCATGAGAGCGCCCACATTCGTGTGGTCGACGATATTCTCCATGACCGCGACCCGGCGAGCGCCACGGCAGACCTCTTCGACGCTGGGCAGGGACCAGCGTTTCATCGCGGCAAGGGCTCCGCGATGCAGCCGGTAGCCGGTTAGACGTTTGAGCTGCTCAGGCGAAGCGACATACACGGGAATGCCATCGCCCCAACGTTTCTCGATGACATCGAACATGCCGCTCATGCCGTCGATCCACGACTCCTCGACCAGCAGGGAAATCGGCTCGCGTCCAGCGGCCAGGGCACGGTCTATCACTTTGGGCGATTCGGCGATGAACAATCCCTTGCTGGGCTCCAGCCTGTTGCGCAGCTGGATTTCCGTGAGATTCACATAAGCCGCCACACGCTCGTCGTCGATGGAGTCAAGATGAATGAACCGCATTGCCCGTATTCCGCCAATCTTTCGTCAGATACAAGAAAACCCCTTGTCTCCAAGGGGTTTATTCCGGTGTCCGGAGCGGGACTTGAACCCGCACGCCTGTATAAAATAGGCACTAGCACCTCAAGCTAGCGCGTCTACCATTCCGCCACCCGGACAGGTGCGTTGCTCAGCGGCAACGAATGAAAACTATAGCAGTTGAAATCCATGATGCAAATCCTGGCGTGTCGCGATAGGTCCGATATGGGTTATGTGGGGTTCCTGATAGGCTCGGAAGCTATGACTGATGCCCTTTTTCTGCTTGATACGGACCATGACGACGTACCGGTGAACAGCGACGAGCTCAACGCCGGATGGAGGCTGACGCTTCCCTCATCCGTACGCAGGCACGCCATCCAGGCCATGCGATTGAAGGACGGCGACGAACTGCAGCTTTCCGACGGCAGGGGATTGCGCATCCACGCCGTACTGCGCGACGCGCAGCAGGGAATCGCGGAAGTGCTGCGATTCGGCAAGGAGCCGCAGCCGGTCACCAGGCTCGCGCTGGTGCAGGCTCTCGCCAAAACCGGCCATGACGAGCAGGCGATCGATATGGCCACGCAGATCGGCGTCGATCAGGTGATTCCCTGGCAGGCCGACCGTTCCATCGCCAAATGGAAGGCAGGACGTACTGACAAAAAGTGGAGGCAGGTGCTGGAATCCGCCACCGAACAGTCGCGCAGATCGTGGACGCCCCAGCTGGACGATTGCGTGACCAGCAAGCAGGTGGTCGCCATCTGCAAGCGCGCATGCGTGCATGGCGACATGGTGATCGTGCTGCATCAAGATGCCACGAAGACCTGGGAACAACTGGAAACCGGTATCGCCAAACTGTCCGATACGTGTCTGAAGGACGGACGTCCGCGCACCATATATGTGCTCGTCGGTCCGGAAGGCGGCATCAGCGACGCCGAAGTCGAGGCGTTCACGAAAGCCGGCGCCGAAGTGTGCGTGCTGGGAAGCAACATCCTACGTGCGTCCACCGCCGGTCCGGTCGCGCTGTCATTGCTCGCGCGAGCATTGGGACGTTTCGTCTGATCCCGGCTCCATTGCGTGAAATTGCCGGAATCGCCCCGTTTCCTGCTGGTGTAGCATGGTAGCGAAGGTTTTTCCAATACCGATAAGGAGCGTTATGAGCGACAAGGATTGCCTGTTCTGCAAGATTATCGCAGGTGAGATTCCCAGCGAGAAGGTGTACGAGGACGATGCCACCTACGCCTTCAAGGACATCAATCCGAAAGCCAAGGTGCACGTACTGATCGTGCCGCGCAAGCACTACGCGAACGTCGCCGAACTCGCCAAAGAGGATCCGGCACAGCTCGCCCACATGGCCGAAGTGGCGCAGAAAATCGCCGACCAGGAGTTCCATGGCGCCTTCCGTCTGATCTTCAACACCGGAATCGACGCCGGACAGACCGTGTTCCACGTGCACGCCCACGTGCTTACCGGCGAAAAGCTCGACGAATAGTCCACATACTGCCTACCGCCAATACCGACATCGGAAGAGGTTCTGTGCCCACCACTACACGCACCATCGCGATACCCCAACAGCTTGATCCGGTGACCGTGCTCGGCCCTGTGGACGAGGTGCTTCGGGAAGTCGAACGTGCGTTCCCCGACCTGACCATCATCGTACGGGGCAACCGCATCGCCATCATGTCGCATTCCAGCAAATCCGAATCCCAAGCCGCCCAAGCCGAACAGGTGGTTGCCGATATCATCCAAGCCGCCTATACCGCGCCGATGGACGCCGATACCGTCCGTCGCATGCTCGACCAGAACGTGCTTAAAAATCCGGTCCGCGCCACACATCCCGGCCACGGCCGCGTGGTGGAGGAATTGCGCATGGCCGGCAGGCAACAGTCGCACGCGTCCCATCGTGAGGAAACCGCAGACAGGCGGCGTCCTCACGTGCCGGGCGTCATCACCTTCGCGCTCGGCAAACCGGTCCGTGCCAAAACCGCCGGACAGATAGCCTACGTCAACGCCATCGAATCGCACACCATCACCTTCGCCATCGGACCGGCAGGCACCGGCAAAACCTATCTTGCCATGGCTATGGCAGTAACTGCTTTTCGCAATGAGGAGGTTTCCAGGATCATTCTTACCAGACCCGCCATTGAGGCAGGCGAGAAGCTGGGATTCCTTCCTGGCGATCTCCAGAGCAAGGTCGATCCTTATCTGCGTCCTCTTTATGACGCATTGTATCAGATCATGGGCGCAGACAGCTTTGCCAAAAACATGGAGAAGGGGCTCATCGAGGTTGCCCCTCTTGCCTATATGAGGGGACGTACACTGGATAATGCCTTCATCATCTTGGATGAGGCACAGAATACCACACCTGCCCAGATGAAGATGTTCCTGACCAGGATCGGCTTCGGTTCCAAGGTGATCATCACAGGAGATGCATCCCAGAAGGACCTTCCCAGGGATGCCACATCTGGTCTGGATGTGGCGATGAAGGTGCTGAAGAAGATCGATGACATCGGATTCTGTCAGCTGACCAGCAAGGATGTTGTACGTCATCCACTTGTACAGCAGATCGTACAGGCCTATGACGATTATGAAAAAAAACAGAAGCCTGCCAAATCCAGGAAGGATGACAGGTATGCTGTAAAAAATAAGGAGTACAGAAGATGACCATAAATATCGAATATGAGACAGATCAGGAGCTGGGCATTGACTATGCTGCCCTTGCATCCCAGGTTGCGGACAAGGTTCTTGAAATGGAAAAATGTCCCTATGACGGACAGGTCAATCTTGTCCTGACAGACAACGAGGAGATCAAGAGGGTAAATACGGAATTCCGGAATATCCAGGCTCCTACGGATGTGCTGTCATTTCCTATGATCCCCTTTGAGACACCGGCGGATTATTCCGTTGTGGAAGAGGATGAGTCCTATTTTGATCTGGACAGTGATGAACTCCTTCTTGGAGATATCATGATCTCCGTGCCTAAGGTTTTTGCCCAGGCAGAGGAATACGGACATAGTGTGACAAGGGAATTCTGTTTCCTGGTGGCACACAGTATGCTGCATCTTCTGGGCTATGATCATATGACAGAGGATGAGGCAAAGGTCATGGAAGCCAAGCAGGCAGCGGCACTGAAGGAGCTGGGGATCAACCGTTAGTACAGCGAATGACTGCGGGCTGTCCCACGGAAAAGCTAAGCGGGAAACTCTTCCGCTTTAAGAAAAGGAGGTAATATAT
>OHYV01000340.1_pt1 | contig 16649 bp, 12 predicted proteins | sample 1580321 | NCBI WGS metagenome assembly OHYV01 (sample SAMEA3882529, study PRJEB24775) | human gut metagenome | biome: human-associated habitat; feature: intestine environment; material: feces | place: Netherlands | collected 2009/2010 | reverse complement strand
CCCGAGCGGCTGCAGCTGCGGCTGCGGCCTTCTCTGCCTCGACGAAGGCCTTGGGCTTGCGACCGCGACGGTGCGGGCGCAAAGCCGGATCGACAACGGGAACTTCGCTGGCCTCGACAGGCGCAGCGGGCTCAACAGGCGATGTGCCCTCCCCTGCCGCGGAACGGACCGAAGCCTCAGTGAGCTCGGGGGTTACCTGATCGGCAACCCGCTCGGCCTTAGCAGCCGTGCGACGGCGTGTGCGCGGTACCGACTTCTCGGTCGGCTGGTCGGCGGCAGGGGTCTCGGGCACAGACGGGGCTGCAAGCTCGGTCAGAGCCGCGGCCTCGCGCTCGGCAGCACGACGGCGGGCGCGCACCACCTGAGCCTCGCTAATCTGCGCCAACGCACGTGCCTGCGCGACCTCATCGGAAATCGGCGCCGAGGAGTCAGCTGCAACGGTGCGCTTGACGCGCGTCGTGCGCGTGGTACGGCGCTTGGGCTTGGTGACCTCCTCGCCGTCAGCAGCAGGCTTGGTCGTGCGGCGCGTACGCTTGGGCTTTGCCGGAGCAGCCTCCTCACCAGTTGCAGGCACGGCCTTCTCAGCCGCTGCAGGCGTAGGCGTCGAAGCAGCCTTAGGCGTCTCAGGAGCCGAGGCATGCGCGGGCGCCGCGACCTGGTCCGACGCAACCGGTGCAGCGGGAGCGGCTTGCGTCGTCGTTATTTCGTTTTCTTGCTGTTGATCAGACACAGTGTTTGCTCAACTTTCTTTTCAAGCCCTGTGATCACATGCTCCCTGCATAAACCTTCAGGGCGGCTAAACAGTCTAGTTCCGTCAAATACCGACGGACATCATTGATCTGTATCGAGATATTTGCGTCATATACGCAGCGTTAGTGTAACACAACCGCAACCACCTGCAACTTAGTCATTGAGGACGTTCTTAAACGACTAGTCAAAAGGGACAATCTTTGGTTTAACACCCACAAATCTGACTGCCTCCGCCAAAACTATGGCGGTTTACTACGATGAATCGCTCAACCGCGACCACTCCGAAACTTGTTGAACTAAAACCGCAGGTAGATGCCTTGCACTTTTTTGCGAAAAGCCGGCGTGGTTGGAATTTCTCATATTCATCGTAGTAAACCGGCATAGTTTCGTATTTCCAGCAGTTCCAAATTCGTCAATACGTCGGCGTTTGCAAAAAGCCCGACCTCCGCATGGAGATCGGGCTTATAGGGCTCAGCAAAGCTGAACCTACACGGTTAAATGACCCGCAGCTTACATCTGCTCGGGAGCGGAGACACCAACAAGGGTGAGCACCAGGGCGAGCGTCACGCGGACGGCGTCGCAAGCGGCCAGACGGGCACGCGAAAGCTCGGGGTCGACGGGACGGCCCTCGCTCGGCAGCACCTGGCAGGCAGCGTAGAAGCTGTGGAAGTCGCCGGCGAGTTCCTCAGCAAAGTGCGTCAGACGGAACGGGGCGCGGTCGCGAGCGCAGCTGGCGATGAGGTCGGTGAGCTCGTTGAGCTTGCGCGAAAGGGCGAGCTCGGTAGGGTCGGTCAGCAGCGAGTAATCGACGTTCTCACCGATGGCCTTGGCGGCGACGGCCTTCATGCCCATCTCGTCAGCCTGCTTGGGCGTAACGTCAGCAGCACGGCGCAGGATGGAGCACACGCGGGCGTGAGCGTACTGCACGTAGTACACCGGGTTGGAGTTATCGCGCTTCTTAACGGCCTCGATATCGAAGTCGACCATCTGGTTGGAGCTCTTGGAGATGAGCGTGTAGCGAGCGGCATCGGAGCCGACCTCGTCGACGAGCTCCTGCAGGGTCACCATGGTGCCCTTGCGCTTGGACATACGGACGGGCTTGCCGTTGCGCAGCAGGTTGACGAGCTGGCCCAGCAGAACCTCGAACTTGCCGGGGTAACCCAAGGCATCGCAGACGCAGCGGACGCGCTCGATGTAGCCGTGGTGGTCGGCGCCCCAGATGTCGATGACGTGGTCGACGCGCTGGAACTTATCCCAGTGATAGGCAACGTCGGAGGCGAAGTAGGTGTACTCGCCGTCGGACTTGATCAGGACGCGGTCCTTGTCATCGCCCAGGTCGGTGGAGCGGAACCACAGGGCGCCGTCCTTGGTGTAGAGGTAGCCCATCTTGTCGAGCTTCTCAAAAGCGCGGTCGACGGCGGAAGTGCCGGCGGTCTCGCCCTCGGTGTCCTTCACGTACAGCGAGCGCTCGGAGTACCAGCGGTCGAAGTCGCAGTTGACGGCGTGGCAGAGGTCGCGCATGTTGTCGACCATCTTCACGTAGCCGCGCTCGCGGAAGCTCTCCATGCGCTCCTGCGGATCGGCCTCGACCCACTTGTCGCCGTCGGTGCGCCAGAACTCGGCAGCCTCGTCGATGATGTAGTCGCCGCCGTAGGAGTCCTTGCCCAGGGTCTCGGCAAAGTTGTCCTGATACGGATGGGTCTCGGGATGCTCGTCGTTCTCATCGGCAACGAAGGCGTCGCGGTCGGCGATCAAGATCTTGTGAGCCTCGTCGATATCCACGCCCTGCTTGGCGATGATGTCGGCAAGCTGCATATAGCGCGTGCTGATGGAGTTGCCGAAGGTGTTCATCTGAGAGCCGTGGTCGTTGATGTAGAACTCACGCTGGATGTCGTAACCGGCGTGGTCCATAACACGGCAGAGCGAGTCGCCCAGCGCGGCCCAGCGGCCATGGCCGATGTGCATGGGGCCGACGGGGTTGGCGGAGACGAACTCGACCTGGGTCTTCAGGCCACCACCGACGTTGGACTTAGCGAAGTCCATGCCCTTCTCGCGAGCCTCGCCAAAGATGGCATTCTTGACGGCAACGGAGAGGTAGAAGTTGATGAAGCCGGGGCCTGCGATCTCGACCTTCTCGATCGCGGGGTCCTCGGGCATATGGGCAACGATGGCCTCGGCGATCTTGCGCGGGGCGCAGTGGGCCAGCTTGGCGGACTTCAGGGCCATGGTGGAGGTCCACTCGCCATGAGAAGTGTCAGCCGGTCGCTCGATGGCGCAATCGTCAAGTTCAAATGCGGAAAGGTCGCCGGCCTCCTGGGCCGCAGCAAGCGCAGCGCGTACCAGCTCTTCAATCTTCTCGGGCATAGATCCTCCTTGTGTTAAAGCCCCCGAGCTCTTGGTCACTCGTAGGGCAAAAGCCAGAGTTTGTAGCACTCTATCACAAGCGGTAGCTACTGTCGCAGGGTAAAGCTAATAGATATTGCATATGCACAAAAATGACTACAGCTTGTATGGAGTCACTCAAAGATGCCGGTCTGCCTGCAGATTATGCAGGCGTTGAAAATGCGTAAAGGTGTGAATGAGCTGCGTCTGTTATCGAATACTCTTACCTATCGGAGTTGTGTGCTTTTCCTGCATAAAGTAAGGGTTTGCGCACGTCAGCGTGTTATTCTAGACATACGTAAATTCGTATAAGTTGGAGGTAGCATGTTCTCAATCGGTCAACACGTCATTCATCCGGGCCAGGGAGTCTGCACCGTCGTCGGTTTTAGGGACGACACGCCGCAGCCCATGCTGTTGCTCGAGACCAAGCAGGGACATGCACAGACGATTCTCATGTACCCCGTGGCGCAGGCCGACCGTCTGCATGCCGCCATCTCCCAGCAAGATGCAGAGCACCTGCTGAGCCACTACGACGAGCTGGAGTGCGACACCTTTACCGAGCGCAACAGCTCACTTGAGGAGACACACTTTAAGCAGCAGCTCAAGCTGGGTGCGCCCGAGACGGTCCGCGTGGCAAAGACCATGATGCACCGCATTCGCCAGGCCGAGGAAGCTGATAAAAAACCCAGCTCCTACTACATGCGCGTACTCAAGGAGGCCAAACGCCGCTCCATCGAGGAGTTCTCCGTGGCCCTTGGCGTCACCGAGGAGGCCGCCGAAGCCCGCCTAGCCCAAGCCGCCCTCAACTAACCCATCCGCGCCAAAAACCACCACAAAGGGGACAGTGAACTGCGCCCCGAAACTTGGACTGAATAAATAGCGACTACGCCGCAAGGGCCCGGTTCCGGAACTCCTCCGGCGTCAGGCCCTTCAATCTTACCTGCCTGCGCCGCGTGTTCCAATGGTCTATGTACTCCTCCAGGTCGCGCTTGAAGTCCCCGAAGCTGCCCCACTCCCTGCCGCGGTAGAACTCGTCCTTCACGTGGCCGAAGAGCTGCTCGGTGGCGGCGTTGTCGATGCAGTTCCCCTTGCGCGACATGCTCTGGGTGATGCCCGCCCCCTCCAGCCTGGAGGCGTAGGACTCGTGCTGGTACTGCCAGCCCATGTCCGAGTGCATGGTCGGCGCCGCCCCGTCTGGCAGGGCCTCGAGGAGCCGGTCGAGCATCCTGTGCTGCTGGGCGAGGTCCGGCGAGGTCGATATGTCGCTCGCCACGATCTCCTTCGTGCAGAAGTCGAGCACCGGGGCCCAGTAGGCCTTGGCGCCGGCGACCTTGAACTCGGTGACGTCGGTGCCGAGCTTCTGCCACGGCCCCTCGGCGCCGAAGTCCCTCGCGATGACGTTCTCGAACGTGCTCCCCACGAGCCCCCTGTAGGAGCTGTACCGGCGGCGGGAGCCCCGGCGGCGTATCCCGCACCGGATGCCCATCTCGCGCATCATCTTGAGCACGGTCTTGTTGGCCACGACCGCGCCCAGCTCGGCGCGCAGGCACATGGCTATCTGCCGGTGCCCGCAGCCGTTGGCGGTGCGCGAGAATATCTCGGCCGCGGCGTCGCGCAGCTCGGGCCTGGTCGGCCTCCGCGGGTGCGCCAGCGCGTAGTAGTAGGTCGACCTCCTGAGCCCCGAGCACTCCAGCAGGTGGCGCAGGGAGTGCCCCTCCGCCCTCAGCGCCCTCACAGCCTCGGCCGCCGCCCTGGTCAGAGCCCGTCCCGCTCGACCAGGGCGCGCAATTTTTTTAGGTAGGCGACCTCGGCCTCGAGCCTGCGGCAGCGCTCCTCGAGCTCCTGCTCGCGGGTGCGGGCCCGGGGTTTCGACCTCGACCCCCTCGGCCTGCCCTTCGGGCGGGGCCGCAGCGCCTCGGCGCCGCCCTCGCGGTAGAGCCTGCACCAGCGCTCCAGCGGGGACTTCGACCTGATCCCGAACTCGGCCATGGCGTCGGTCTTCGCCATCCCGCCGTCGACCACGGCCGACGCCGCGGCGACCCTCTGCTCGAATGTGTACCTGGATTGTTTCCCGCCCATGGACAGCAGCGCCTCGCTTCCGAACGCCCGGTATACCCACTGCCATTCTCTCACGGTCTCGCGGGGGACGGACAGGGCCTCGGCCGCCGGCTTGCAGCCGACGCCGGCGTCGAAGAGCTCGACGGCCCGCCTCCTGGACTCAAGGTCGTGCTTCACCCTGAGGTCTATACTCATGGAAAACCTCCCATTTCCCGATGTCCAAGAAATGGGAGGCAGTTCACAGGCACCTTTGTGGTGGTTTCCCTTGTGGTGGTTCCAAGTGTATAGCCTTTGCAACCTGCGGTCGCTAGACAAACAGCACGTGCGCGAGCAGGGCACACACGCACACCGCTCCAAATACCAGTGCCACGATCGAAATTACGCGATCGGCCATATCCATGTTGGCACGATTCGTAAAGAACCGATCTTCGGCGGCGTCGACGCGCGCCTCACGCACCATTTCGACCACCGCCTCACGGCCATCGAGCGCCTTTGCATCCATGTTTGCCTCCCCGGCCTCATGCTTATCCATCAAAAACCAACTCCGTGTAGCCGCCGACGTCTACGGCCGCTCGTTGGGGGCCAGGCGCTGCATCTTGTTCACGGCCTTGAACTTGGTGAACAGCGGCACGTACTCAAAGCTCACGTTGGAGTTCTCCAGGCCGTACCAACGCGCAGGCGTGCCGGCGGCGCGGCGGATGATGTACTTGAGCGTGATGGCCGTACGCTCGCTCGGCTCCACATCGCTTTCGGGCGCCAGAAGCTTACGGATCAGGACGAACTTGAACGTGCCGATGTTACCCGGATCCTTGTAGACCGAGTAGTCATGCGTCTGCGGCGGCAGCTCGCCGGTGGCAGCCAGGTCCTGAACGACCTGACGCAGGTAGGCATTGACGCGCTGGTTGATCTTGTAGCCCAGGTACAGATGCACGCGGAACACGTAATCGGTGCCGAACGTCTCGACCGAATAGGCAAAGGTGTGCGGTTCGTCCATGGTCTCGACATTCACAAACCACCAGGCGCGGGCGCGCTTGGGATGCTTGTCCAAGATCGAATAGACGATATCGCGGTCGATGTAGTCGGTATGGGTGTCCTTGGTCAGGTACACGACGTTGTCGCTCATGCGCTCGTAACGGTCGTCGTCGCGCAGGCGCTTGAGCTGCGGCAGGTAGCTGCGCAGCGGCAGCAGCGTAAACTGGCGCTGCTCAACAGCCGTACCGTTGTACCAGCACACCATGATGCCCATGATGAGCGCGGCCATGAGGATGGTGAAGTAGCCGCCGTGGAAGAACTTGGTGAGCGAGCTCACGAAGAAGAAGCCTTCGAGCAAAAGGAAGAAGGCTGCGAAGATCCACGGAGCAACCTTGAGCTTGCGCTCCTCGTGCAGGTAGAAGAAGAGCAGCAGCGTGGTGCACATCATTGTCAGCGTAATGGCAAGGCCGTAGGCGGCTTCCATATGCGCCGAGTTCTGGAACAGCAGCACCACGATGACGCAGCCCACAAGCATGACGTTGTTGACCATGGGAATGTAGAGCTGGCCCTTGGTCTCGGCAGGGTAGAAGACCTGCATGTGCGGCATAAGGTCCAGGCGGCTGGCCTCGGACACCAGCGAGAATGCGCCGGTGATGAGCGCCTGCGAGGCAATGATGGCCGCGACGGTGGAAAGGCCGACGGCAAACGGGCGCAGGCCCGGGGCGAGCATCTGGTAGAACGGGTTGAGGTCGGCAATGCCCATGAGCTCGGGGTTGGCAGCGTTGTTCATAAGCCAAGCGCCCTGGCCCATATAGGAAAGCAGCAGGCAGCACTTAACGAACGGCCAGGTGGCGTAGATGTTGCCGCGGCCGACGTGGCCCATGTCGGAGTAGAGCGCCTCGGCACCGGTGGTGGCGAGGAAGCAGCTGCCCAGAATCATGATGCCCGCGTGGTTGTTGGGGCTCAGCAAAAAGGCGATGCCGCGCACCGGGTTGAGGCACAGCAGCACGGCGGGGTGCTGGAAGACAAAGAACAGACCCGTGCCGCCCAGGAACAGGAACCACAGCGTCATGATGGGGCCAAAGGCGTGACCGATCTTGGCCGTACCGATGCGCTGCACCAAGAAGAGCACGATGATGATGGCGAGCGTAATGGCGACGACGCGGCCCTGGTCATCGCCCAGCACGGCATGGACCGCCGGGATGGTGCGCAGGCCCTCGATGGCCGTGGTAACGGTAACGGCCGGCGTCAGGATGCCGTCGGCGAGCAGCGCGGCGCCACCCAGCATGGCGGGGATGATAAGCCACTTGCCGCAGCGCTTGACCAGGCTGTACAGGGCAAAGATGCCGCCCTCACCATGGTTATCGGCGCGCAGCGAGATGAGCACATACTTGATGGTGGTCAGCAGCGTGACCGTCCACACGACAAGGGAGAGCGCGCCGAGCACGAACTCCTCCGTCACACTTCCGATGCCGCCGTTGCCGGCAACGAGCGCCTTGGTTACATACATGGGGCTGGTGCCGATATCGCCATACACCACACCCAGCGTGACGAGCATCGCCGAGATGCTCACAGGAATCGCAGCGTGCGAGGCTGCCTCCTTGGCCTTTTGTTCCATAAGCCGGTTTCCTCCCAACTTTAATGTTCGAAGGGATTATAGGTAATCGGCCTGCACTTGCACGGCACCGTTTTCCCAGCTAGATAAACATTTATACGGCCTTTAGGCCACCACGGCGATATGAAATGTGACAAAAGGACTGTCCCCTTGTCACATTCGTCATTTTCCAAGCCAATTTTTGAACCACCACTCCATGGAGCGGCTCATCTCGGCCATAAAGGGACTAGTGTGTTTGCGGGTGTAGATATCCACCACGCGCTCGCCCACCTCGCGGGCATGCGGGCGAAACATCGCGTCCATCTCGGCCACCTGCGCGTCCATGGTCGCAGCATCGGCGCGGCAGTAGCGCTCCTCGTGCACCAGGTTCACCACGGGATGCGCAATGGCCGGACGCTCCTTACGGGGCGTGCCGATGATGAGCATCGACAGCGGCATGGTATAGGGTGGCAGATCGAGCAGCTCGGCAACTTCCTCGGCATTCTCGACGATATCACCGATGTAGCAGCTCCCCAGGCCCAGAGCCTCGGCGGCAACCACGGCGCTTTGCGCGGCGATCACGGCGTCCTGAGCCGCGATGGCAAAGTCGCCCAAACCCGGCGCGCGGCGGGGCGCCTTGCCCGTGCGCTCGACAAACTCGGGCTCAAAGCAGCCCACGTGCTCAAACAGATCGATCCACTTGGCATAATCGACCACAAATATGAGTGCCCAGGGCGCCTTGGCGATCATGGGCTGGTGGTCGCACAGGTCGGCCAGGCGGTCGAGCGTAGCCTGCTCGCGGATGCTCACGATGGAATACATCATCATGGCGCCTGCCGACGGCGCACGGCCCGCCGCATGCAGAATCGCCGCCCGCTGCTCGTCGGTCACCGCCACGGGACGGTCGTCGTCATCACGCGCGAAGGCGCGCGTAGACGAGCGATGCTCCAAGATGTCCAGCACCGCATTGCCCGTAGTCTCGACCGGATAACCGTTCGCATCCACGCCCGCAGCTCCGCCGCAGCACTCGGCACCCGTCATACAAACCTGCTCGCCCATAGCTCTATCCTCGCCATTTCTTTAAGAAGCCTTTACGTTTCCGTGTAATTCCCGTCCATTATCGCGCAGGTCGCCACTACATTGCGCCACACCGCCACACGTGCGCGTTAATATGGCTGGTTGTTGTGCGCAGACACCAATTGCAGCGCATATCTTGGTAACAATCGGGTAAACCCCCGCTTTCGTAGGTTTTAAGTTTGTGAGGAGTCTCAGCATGTTCGCTGCCGCCATCTCGCTCGTCGGTCTTGCGGCGACCGTCTACCTTGTCTTGCGCGAGGCCAAGGCCATTCGCGCTCAGTCGGGCACCGTTGCCAAAAGCGCTCTTGGGTGGAGCGTCGCCTTCGGTCTTTTCCAGGTCTTTTTGACCATTTGGGGCGCCATTGGCCTCGTCGCCCAAAACGAGCCGCTCGCCTTTGTGATGCTCGCCCTTATCCTGGTCGTCGACTTCGTTCTGTACTACCCGTTCTTCCGTGCCTACGACGCCCAGAAGTGCGCCGAGGAGGCCGAGATTTCCCAGGAGGAGCTCGCCGCCAAGAACGCCGAGAAGGCCGCCAAGCTCAACGATGCCTTCCAGGGCAAGGCTGACGCCAAGAGCGTTGCCGCCGGCGCTGCTGCCGACGCCCCCGCCGCTCCCGCCGCTGTCGCCACTGAGGCAACGACCGCCAGCGACCTCAACGGCAAGCGCGTACTCGTACTCTGCCAGGGTGGCGGAACCTCGGGCCTGCTCGCCAACGCGCTGGCCAAGGCCGCCAAGGAGCGCGGCATCAATCTTGAGACCGCTGCCGAGGCATATGGTAACCACGTCGACATGCTCCCCGACTTTGACCTGGTCGTCCTGGCCCCGCAGGCTGCCAGCTACTTGGCCGACCTGCAGAAGGACTGCGAGCGCGTGGGCAACAAGTGCGTCGCCTGTCGCGGTAAGCAGTACATCGAGCTCTCCCAGAACGGCGATAAGTCTCTCGCCTTCGTCTCCGAGCAGCTTTCGAAGTAAGTAACGCTCAGGGCCAGCCGACCATCCACAGCCGGCTGGCCCTTCGATTTAGACGATTGGATCATCATGTCCGTTAACCCTGCTAGCGTCACCAACCCGCCTGCGCAGTTTCCCGAGGGCTTTGTCTTTGGCGGCGCCACCGCTGCCTACCAGGTAGAGGGTGAGACCCGCACTCACGGTAAGGGCAAGGTTGCCTGGGACGACTTCCTGGAGGCCCAGGGTCGTTTCTCCCCCGATCCCGCTTCGGACTTCTACAACCAGTACCCCGTCGATTTGGAGCTGTGCGAGGAGTTTGGCATCAACGGCATTCGCCTCTCCATCGCCTGGAGCCGCATCTTCCCCAACGGTACCGGCGAAATCAACCCCGAGGGTGTCCAGTTCTATCACGATCTCTTCGCCGAGTGCCATAAGCACCACGTTGAGCCGTTCGTCACGCTGCATCACTTTGACACGCCGCTGCCCCTCTTTGAGAAGGGTGACTTCCTCAACCGCGAGACCATCGACGCCTTTGTGAACTTTGCCACCTTCTGCTTTAAGGAGTACGCCGACCAGGTAACCTACTGGTTCACCTTTAACGAGATCTGGGCCGACGCCTCCAACACCTACATCGAGGGCACCTTCCCCGGTGGCGTCAAGGCGCATCTGGCCGAGGCTTTCCAGTGCGAGCACAACATGATGCTCGCCCACGCCAAGGCCGTGCTGGCCTTCCACAACGGCGGTTTTAAGGGCAAGATCGGCGTCATTCAGTCGTTGGAGTTTAAGTATCCGCTCAACGAGAACGACCCCGCCGACATCAAGGCCGCCAACAACGAGCACGTGCTGCAGAACCAGTTCTTGCTCGATGCCACCTTCCGCGGCGACTATGCGCCCGACACCCTCGAGTGCGCCAACCGCCTGGCTGCCGTCTCGGGCGGCACCATCGAGATCCTGGACGAGGATCTGGAAATCATGCGCGAGGCCGCGCTCTACAACGACTACCTGGGCGTTAACAACTACCAGTGCCGCTTCTTGAAGGCCTACGATGGCGAGAACGACCTGCACCACAACGGTACGGGCGAGAAGGGCACCGGCCGCTGGCGCGTCAAGGGCATTGGCGAGCACGTGAACAAGCCTGGTATCCCCACCACCGACTGGGACTGGATCATCTATCCCGAGGGCCTGTTCGATCTGCTCGTCTACATTAAGCAGCGCTACCCCAACTACAAGCAGATCTTCATCACCGAAAACGGCATGGGCTACAAGGACCCCTACAAGGACGGTTTTGTGGACGACCAGCCGCGCATCGACTACATCGAGCAGCACCTACGCTGGTTGCTCAAGGCCATGGAGGTGGGCGTCAACGTGGGCGGCTACTTCCTGTGGAGCCTGCAGGATCAGTTCTCCTGGACCAATGGCTACAACAAGCGTTATGGCTTCTTCTACGTTGACTTTGAAACCCAGAAGCGCACGCCCAAGGCAAGCGCATACTGGTATAAGCACGTGGCGCAGACCCGTCGTCTGGACTAGCGGCTTGCGACGAGCGGTTGGCGGAGTTGCACCGCCCACATAACCTGTCCCCCATTTCTCAGCCGGGGGTGGCACGTCACACGGCGCGCCGCCCCCGGCCTTTTTGGGCGGTTCGGGGTCCGTTTGTCTCAATCTGTAACATCTAGCCGAGTTTTTGGGTCCTAGCTGTTACAGATTGAGACGAACAGGATTGCTCTTTCCGAAGAATCTAAATCTGTAACACGTAGCCCGCTTTTGACCGTCTACCTGTTACAAATCGAGACAAACGGAGTAGGACCTAACCCCGTATGTCCCTAACAGTCGAGCGTTCGACCAGCGTACTCGGCACATGAATCGCCTCGATAGACGAGCTCTCTCCAATCGCCGCCTCAAACGCAAGCTTACCGACACCGCGCAAATCAAATCGCAGCGTCGTCAGCCGATTGTGAGGAACAAGTCCCTCGAGTGCGTCGTCGATACCAACCACGCTCACGTCGTCGGGCACGGACAGGCCCGCGTTCTCGAGCGCGGCGATAACGCCCAGCGCCATCTGGTCATTTGCCGCAAGCACGGCAGTCGGCGCCTGCGACCCGCCGGCAAGCACCTCGGCCGCAATCCGCTCGCCCATGGCGTACCCACTGTCCGCACTCCAATCGCCACGCAGCATCGGAGCGGCATCGACATGAGCACGACCCAGCGTATCGCGCCAACCGGCCTCACGAAAACGTGAGGAAATCGAGTTTTCCGGACCCGCCACAAACCGCATATTCGAGTGACCATGTTCCAGCAGATAATTGGTCAACAGCTCGCACGAACCATACTGGTCGGAGTCGATCGTCGTGCAGCGCGGATGCGCATACATGGACAGGATGACCGTTCGCACTCCCGGCTGGGGAACAAACTCCTCAAAATCGGGAGCCATGCGGTTCATGTTGAGAATCATACCGTCGACGGGTCGCTCGACCATGCGGCGCGAGGCATCGGCAAGTGCATAGGGCTTGTCGCCGCCCATCTCGATCATAGTGACGGCAAAATCGTGCTCGCGCGCCGCTTGCATGATACCCTCGAGCGTCGCCAGGTTACCGACACGTGTGATGTTGTACATGCACAGGCCAATAGAACGATACGACCCGCCGCGCAACGCCGCTCCAGCAAAATTGGGACGAAAGCCCAGCTCTTCCATGGCGGCCAGCACACGCTTGCGCGTCTTTTCCGTCACGTTGGGCATACCGTTGACCACGCGAGACACAGTCTGGCGGCTCACGCCAGCGAGCGCCGCAACCTCTGCCGCGCTCGCCGAACGACCATTCCTTGTCTGCTGATCCATGCCTTCCACGCTAACCTGCTTCCCAACTATTCCCCGCGCCCATGGCGCATCGTACATACATTGATAACGTGCTCATGATACCCGAGCCATATACCACAACATGAAAACTTCTGTCAATCAAAACCGCTTACCGAACAAATACAACCGTTCGCGGCTGTTTGAAGTTGTTTTGTTTCTATACATCCCAGCCGGATGTTAACGTGCTCATTGTCAAATGTTCACGTGCTCATTTTGGTTCTAATCATTTTAAGATAGTGTTTATCGGGCTTTTTCACCGCTGAACGCTAACCAGGGAGCCTCCTGAGCGCAAACGCACAATATCGAACAGCGAGACGAGAGGGTGTATGCATATGTCTTTGCTAAACCGCGTACAGCAGCTGCCGAAGGGCTTTGTTTGGGGCGCCGCAACCGCCGCGTACCAAACGGAAGGTTCCACGAAGGTGGCAGGCAAGGGTAAGACCATGTGGGACGATTACCTTGTCGCCCAGGGTCGCTTTTTGCCCGACCCGGCCAGTGATTTCTACAACCGCTACGAGGAGGATATCCGCCTTTCTGCCGAGCATGGACTCAACGCCATTCGTGTGTCCATCGCCTGGACCCGCATCTTCCCCAACGGCGACGATGCCGAACCCCTCGCCGAGGGCGTTAAGCACTACCACGAGCTGTTCGCCTGCTGCAAAAAGTATGGCGTCGAGCCCTATGTGTCCCTGCATCACTTTGACTCCCCCGCCGCTCTGTTCAACCAGGGCGACTGGCTCAACCGCAAGACCGTCGACGCCTATGTGCGCTATGCCGAGTTCTGCTTTCGCGAGTTCCGCGAGGTCAAGAATTGGTTCACCATCAACGAGCTCATCAGCCTCTCGCACTCCCAATACATCCAAGGCAACTTCCCGCCCAACCATCACTTTGATGTGACGAGCGGCATCCAGAGCCAGCACAACGAGCTCGTTGCCCACGCCCGCGCCGTCAACCTGTATAAGGATCTTGACGAGACCGAGCACCTGGGCGGACGCATTGGCATGGTCAACGTCCTGACGCCGGCATATCCTGCCACCGACTCGCCCGCCGACCAGCACGCCGCCGACCTGTACAACGCCTTCTACACCGACTTCATCATGGACGGCGCCTTCCTGGGTCACTACTCCGCGCGCACCCTCTCACTCATCAACGAGATTCTGCGTGCCAACAACGCCACACTTACGGTTGAGGACAGCGACATGGAGGAGCTCGCCAAGGCGGCGCCCCGCAACGATATGTTCGGCCTCAACTACTATCAGTCGGCGTTTATCGCCGCCTACGATGGCGAGTCCACCAACAGCTTTAACGGCACCGGAGACAAGGGCACCTCGTGCTTTAAGTTTAAGGGCGTCGGGCAGCAGGTCGATATGCCGGGTATCCCCACCACCGACTGGGATTGGCTCATCTACCCGCAAGGCCTCTACGACACGCTCAAGCACATCAGCGCCACCTATCCCAACCTCCCCGTCATCTATATCACCGAAAACGGCCTGGGCCACAAGGACCCCGAGCCCGATGCGCTCGGCATCGTCGCCGATCCCGAGCGCATCGACTTTGTCGACCAGCACATGGAGAAGGTGCTCCAGGCGCGCGCCGAGGGCGTCGACGTCCAGGGCTACTTTATCTGGAGCCTGCAGGACCAGTTCTCGTGGGCCAATGGCTATAACAAGCGCTACGGCCTGTTCTACATCGACTTCGACACGCAAAAACGCTACATCAAGCAGTCGGCACTCTGGTACAAGGAGCTCGCCGACACTATGGCGGACGCGCAGTAGCGCATCGCCTCGCTTTCCCCCGAGGGGGAGCGGCCTCATGCGATACAAACCCAGCCGCTCCCCTCTCTCCCCCTGGGACCGACCCCGCCTGCACCCGGGCTTTTAGCAAGCGGGAGACCATATAGGTTTTCAACGTCCATGCCATTAAGATTTCATGCAAAGAGGAGCGTGAACTATGGAATCGATCGTTAAGTTCTTGGAGAAAGGTCAGCCGTACTTCGACAAGGTCTCTAAGAACATCTACCTTCAGGCCATTAAAGACGGCTTTTTGGCAGCAATGCCCATCATCCTGTCTTCTTCTGTCTTCCTGCTTATTTCGACCCTGCCGGGCGTTGTCGCCACGGTCGGCGGCTTTACGCTGCCCGACTGGTGGAACGTCGACGTCGTGAACTTCTGCAACAAGGTTTACAACTTCACGATGGGCGTCGTGGGCATCATGGTCGCCGGCACCACCGCAAGCGCGCTGACCGGCTCCAAGAACCGCCGCATGCCTGCTGGCAAGGCCATCAACGCCACGAGCACCATGGTCGCCGCCATGTGCGCTATGCTCATCTTGGCCGTTACCCAGACGAGTGCCAAGATCGACGGCGCCGATGTCTCGGTGTTCTTTACCGACAACATGGGCACCAAGGGCCTGCTGAGCTCCTTTGTCGCCGCATTTGCCACGGTCAACATCTATGCCTTCTGCATTAAGCGAGACATCACCATCAAGCTGCCCAAAGAAGTCCCCGGCGCCATCGCCCAGAACTTCCGCGACATCTTCGCCTTCAGCTTCTCCATCCTGTTTGTCGCCGTCATCGACGTTATCTGCCGCACCTGCTTGGCCGTCCCGTTTGCCAACGTCATCTCCACGCTGGTGAGCCCGCTGTTCGCCGCTGCCGATTCCTACGCCGGCCTCGCCCTCATCTGGTTCATGATCCCGCTGTTCTGGTTCATGGGCATCCACGGCCCCTCGGTCGTTAAGCCTGCCCTCAACGCCGCGCTGTTTGGCAACATCACCACCAACCTCGCCACGCTGCAGGCCGGCGGTCACCCCGCCCTCGCCCTGACCGAAAACTTCGGTAACTACATCGGCGAACTCGGCGGCACCGGCGCCACGTTCATCGTGCCGCTCCTGCTGATTCTCTTTATGAAGTCCAAGCAGCTCAAAGCCGTCGGTAAGGCCTCGATTGTTCCCGTTGCCTTTGCTGTCAACGAGCCGCTGCTCTTTGGCGCGCCGATGATCCTTAACCCCTACATGCTCATCCCCTTTGTTGCCGCCGGCTGCGTCAACGTGAGTGTTGCCAAGTTCTTTATCGACAATGTGGGCATGAACGGCTTCTCCTTCGTGGTGCCTTGGGCTACCCCTGCCCCCATCGGCATCTTCATCACCACAAACTTCCAGCTTATCGCCCTGGTATTTGTCGCGATCATCATCTTGCTGGACGCCATCATCTACCTGCCGTTCTTGAAGGCATACGATAAGCTGCTCTGCGACCAGGAGGCCGAGCGCGCCGCCGAGCTGGGTCTCGAATCCGATGGTGCTGCCACCATCGCTGCCAACGCCCCTGCGCCCGCTGTCGAGCAGACCGCCGCTGTCACCGCTTCCGTCGAGCCGACCGCCGCTGCCGCCGACAGCAAGCCTGTCGCCGATCAGCCCGAGCCCGCCGCCAACGCATCCGCTAAGAAGGACGTCGATGGCCTGAAGGTCCTCGTCCTGTGCGCCGGCGCCGGCACCTCTGCCATGCTTGCCAACGCCATCAAGGAAGGTGCTGCGCAGACCGGAGAGAACATCGCTTCCTCCGCAGGCGCCTATGGCCAGCACACTGCCATCATGGATCAGTACGACGTTATCGTGCTTGCCCCGCAGGTTCGTAGCTACTACAACGACATGAAGGCCGACACCGATCGCCTGGGCATTAAGCTGCTCGCTCCCCGCGGTAAGGAATATATCGACCTTACTCGCGACCCCGCTGGCGCCATCAAGTGGCTCCGCGAGAACCTCGACTAGGTTCCTCCCTCTGTTGGTGCCCGGATCCCCAGTTCGGGCACCTCTCCCTATTCGAATCCCACAGAAAGGATGACTCATGACCAACCCCATGCAGTTCCCCGACGGCTTTGTGTTTGGCGGCGCCACCGCTGCTTACCAGGTTGAGGGCGAGACCCGTACGCACGGCAAGGGCAAAGTGCCCTGGGACGATTTCCTGGCAGCCCAGGGTCGCTTCTCTCCCGATCCCGCAAGCGACTTCTACAACAAGT
>OHYV01000289.1_pt1 | contig 18771 bp, 6 predicted proteins | sample 1580321 | NCBI WGS metagenome assembly OHYV01 (sample SAMEA3882529, study PRJEB24775) | human gut metagenome | biome: human-associated habitat; feature: intestine environment; material: feces | place: Netherlands | collected 2009/2010 | reverse complement strand
CTGTAGGATGGTATCGGATGTTCGGTTATGTTCGGGATGCGGTCTCGTTGGCTTGATCATGCTGGAAGCCGTCAAGACCTGCGAAGAGGGTCAGACCAGGCCGATGCCTGGATCGTCCGGCCGCGTATCGTCCGGAATATCGGCCGGGTCCGGCGGTTGGAGTCCTGGGGTCGGGTCGTCCAATCCATGGTCGGGATGCAAACCGATCATGTGGGGCGCGGCGACGTCCCTTTGATGTCTGATGATCGGGAGCCGGCCACGCAGCAGGCTCGTGATCCGGTCGATGAGCATGGGGGAGAGGCGCTGGTTGGTGGAAAGCTGTTCGTGGACGATGTCGGGCACGTCGTCCAGAACACCGAGGTCGTACCTGTCCCAATCGTCGATGAGGGACAATTGCCAGTACGCGTTGTCCTCCTCTCCCCATTGGTCGGTCCAGAACGGTTTCGTCCGGTAGTCCCCGTTGTCCATGGCGTCGGGGTCCATGCCGTTCCACAGGCCCGCTCCGCTGTCGTAGATCGGGGCGGGACGGATGGCGAAGGATTCCACGTCCCTGATCAGACCGAAATTGTTGTAATGCCGGTCCGTGTTGCGTAGCAGGAAGTCGAGGAACAGGAAATCATCCGTGGCGTGCATGATCGTGTCACGGTCGACGCCGAGCCGTTGGCAGGCCTCCACCCAGATGTCGCGCCGTTCCCGGTATCCTCCCTTCCGGAAGATCCGCATGATCTGTCCGGCGGGAATGAGCTCCTCCGCATCCGAAAGCATTTCGTCGCATGCCGACACCCTGGCCCCGTTGATCCTGCCCACACGGTATTCGACATGGTCGATGCCAAGCAGGCGGGCCGTTTTCCACGCTATCCGCTCGTTGTCGGGCTCCTGGCCGGACCGTCCCGCCTTGATGAGGGTCCTGACGCCGTCGTCACGGATGATCCACCGTTTGGGCAGGTCTCCGGCGCTGGTCACGTCCGGCGTGTTCACGTCGCCGATACGGGATGAGTCGCCGGTGAACAACGCCTTGCCGAGCCGTTCGTCGAAATCGTTGTGGAAGAAGTTGAGGTCCTCCCAACGTAGCGCGTCCATGCCAGCCGGCCGGACCCAGTACTGGTCGGACAGGCTCAATCCCATGGAACGGTCGAGCAGTTCTTTTCCGGAGGGGATGCCCGTGGCCATGAGCAGCGTGCGCAGGCCGTCCCTTGTGGCGGGGATTCCCCGGGACCGCCACCATGCGGTCACCGAATCACTGTCGGGTCGGGGCTGTCCATCCACGTACATGCCGACCGGTACACGGCTCGGATCGAACACGTCACCCACTTCGAGGATGAAACCCGCGTTCGATGAGTACGCGAATTCCAGTACCGGATGGTTCCGGCACATTAGGACACGGTTCATTTCAAATAGCATCGGACCCCGCGATTATGGTGGATGGATTCATTGCTTCCCGTTTCCCATGGTAGCAACGTGGATGTCCTTCGTTCATGTGGACGTTCCAGGGGAAACGGACGGCCGGAACAGGTTCGGGAAACCCTTATATGGGTTTCCGTCGTCCTGTTCCGGCCGTCTGTAGGATGGTATCGGATGTTCGGTTATGTTCGGGATGCGGTCTCGTTGGCTTGCTCATGCTGGAAGCCGTCAAGACCTGCGAAGAGGGTCAGACCAGGCCGATGCCGGGATCGTCCGGAACATCGGCCGGATCCGGCGGTTGGACATCCTGGCCCGGAGCATCCATGGCGATGGAGCCGTCCGTGGTTTTCGGATCATGACGGAGCCGTTCGACAAGGTCGATGAATGTGCGTTCCTCCTGTTCCACGCAGTCGAACAGGATGGAGCAGAACGGTTCGGGATCACCGTCGACCTGCCAGGATTCGAGACCCCGGGCGTAAACACGTCCGGCGTCATGCTTGATCGCCACGGGACGGTATCCGTTCTCCAACAGCATGAGGTTGAGCAGTTGCCGGCCGGTCCTGCCGTTGCCGTCCATGAATGGATGGATGTTTTCGAACATCGTATGGAACGCCGCGGCCTTGAGCAACGGGTGCGCGTCGCTTCCGTTCAGCCCGTCGATCAGGGCTTGCAGGTCGTCATGGATCTCCAACGGGTCGGCGGTCTTGACGCGGGTCGCGGTGATTCTCGCCAGATATCCGTAAGGACGGAACGTGCCGCGTGCGAACGGCTGCAGGTCCAATGCGGTCACCTCGTGGATCCTTTGGATCAGTTCCGGGTCGAGTTCACGTCTTTCGGAGGCGTATTCGCGGACGTAGGCCATGCCGTCGGCGACGCCGCGCGCCGCGAACACGAAACGTGCCGGGGAATCCGAGGGCACGAATTCGCCTTCCAATACGAGGGATGTGTCCTGAAGAGTCAGGGTCGATCCTTCGATGGCGTTTGAATTGTAGGTGTATCTCACGAGCCAGTCGCGGTCGTAATCGGATAATGCCATGGTTTCGACGCCATCCAACGGTTCCAGTGAGAGGGCGTGGGCGCGCAGGGTGTCGATGAGGTCCAGTCGGGTGGTGATTTCCGGAATCCGTTCAAGTTTGGCGAGGATGCCGGGCATGTCGTCGATATGTTGACGCAGTTGCGTGTTGGGCATGGTTTCTCCTTCTTTGGCTTATTTTACCGAACCGTGGTGGATCTGGGTCCTGAGAGAGAAACGGCCGGAACAGGGTCGGGAAACCGTCATGTGGTTTTCCGTCGTCCTGTTCCGGCCGCCTGTTTGTTGGAGGGGGAATTGGGTCAGCGCATGCCGTGGCGTGCGGTCACGTCCATGCGGCGGCGTTTCAGGTCGAGCGTGGCGGCGCCCATGCCGGCGAACGCGACGACGGCGAGGATGATGCCGTTCGTGTCCGCGCCGGTGGATGCCATGACCTTGTCGGCCTTGGCGGCCGCTTCGACCGTGGCCTGCTGGGCGGCGTTCAGACTGGTCTGGCCGGCATTGTCGTCATGCTTCGGGTTGGCGGCCTGCTGGGCCGTCTTGAGCGCTGCCTTCGCGGTCTCGTAGTCGCTCTTGGCCTGGGCTTCGACCGTCTGGGCCTGCTTGAGGTCGGCCTGCGCCTTGGCGAGGATCGTCTTGGCCTGGTCGAGCGCGTCCTGTGCTTCCTTGACCTTGGCCTGCGCGGTCTTGACGGCTTCCGTGTCCTTCGCGTCGCTCTTGGCCTTGGCGAGGCGTGCCTGCGCGTCGGTCAACGCCTGCTGCGCGTTCCTGACCGCGGTTTCGGCGTCCGTTTCGGACTGCTTGGCCTTGTCGGCCTCGTTCCTGGCGGCGTCGTATGCCTGGGTCTTCGCGTCCAGGTCGGCCTGTGCGGCGGCGAGGGCCTGGGTCCTGGCCGCGAGGTCCGTCTTGGCGTTTTCGAGGTCCTTGACCTGTTGGGCGGCCTTGTCGCTTTCCTTCTTGGCCTGGTCGTACGCGGTCTGGGCTTGGGTGAGTTCGTCCTGCGCGGTCTGCTTGGCCTGCTGGGCCTGGTCGGCTTCGCTCTTGGCCTGGTCGTATGCGGTCTGGGCCTTGGCGAGGGCGTTCTTCGCGTCGGTCAGCACGTCGAGACGCGTGTCGGCGGCGGTCTTGTCCTGTTCGGCCTGCTTGACGTCCGTGTTGGCCTTGTCGAGCGCGGTCTTGGCGGCCTCGACCTGCTTCAACGCGTCCTCGTACGTGGATTGCGCGGATTTGATCTGGTTGACGTACGCTTCGACCTTCGCGCGGTACACGCTGGCATCGAACGTGGTGTCGTTCGCGTTGTAGGAGTTCCAGTCGTTGAAGTACTCCTGCGTGAACGCGTGATCGTAGTTGGTCTCACCGTAGCCGCTGTAGGCCATGCCGGTGGCGATGTACTCCGGGTCGACGATGTTGAGGTAGTGGCCGACCTGCTGGTACAGGTCCGGGTACTTCAGGAAAACGTCGTACGGGGACAGCTTGGCGAGGTCCGGATAGTCGCCGGACTTCACGGCCGCGTCGTAGGTCTCCTTCTCGGCCGTGTACCAGTCGTCGTACGGATCGTCGTCGGAGAAGCCCCAGTCGAGGTTTTCGCCGACGTTGTCGTACTGGTAGTTGTGGTTGTAATGGCCGTTGGCCGCGTAGTTGGCCTGGACCATGGCCATCGCCATCGCGGTCTCGGACACCTTCAACGGTTCCAGACCATGGTCGGCGCGCAGCTTGTTGCATTCGTCGATCATGTCGAGGGCCTTGAGCAGGTTGTCGAGGCTGGTCGCGTCGTCCTTCGCGCCGATGTGCGTGTATTCCAGGTACTGGGACACGCTGTCGTCGGTCAGATACTTGTACGCCTGTTCGGCCTTGTTGGTCTTGAACCATCCGGCCGCGCCCTCGGCCTGCGCCTTCGCGGCCTCGTCCGCGGCCTGCTTCGCGGCGTCCGCGGCGGCCTGCGCCTTGTCGTACGCGTCCTTCGCGGCCGCATACTCGTCCTTGGTCCTGTCGGCCTGCGCCTGCGCGTCCTTCACGGCCTGGTCGGCCTTGTCGAGCGCGGCCTGCGCCTTGTCGTTGGCGGCCTGGGCGTCCTTCACGGCCTTCGCGTCCGTGTTCTTCGCGTCGGCGGCCTTGTCCAGGGCGGCGGAGGTCTTGTCGGCCTTCTCCTGGGCGGCGTCCTTCATGTCGTTCGCCTTGTCGAGCGCGGCCTTCGCCTGGTCGGCCTGGGTGCGGGTCTTGTCGGCCTCGGATTTCGCGGTGGCCTCGGCGACGGTGGCTTGGGCCTGCGCGGTCTTAGCGTCCTTCACGGCCTGGTCGGCCTGCTTGGCCTTGTCCTGCGCCTCCTGGATCTTGGCGGGATCGTTCGCGTCGCCCGCGATGCGGGTGGCCTCGTCGAGCAGGCTCTTCGCCTGGTCGGCCTTCTGCTGGGCCTGCTGCGCGGCGGCGGATGCCTGGTCGGCCTTCGTCTGGGCTTTGCCGAGCGCGTCCTGCTTCGCGGCGGTGGTCTGGTCGAGCTTGGTCTTGTCGGTCGAGTCGACCTTCCGCTGCGCGTCCTTCACGGCCTGTTCGGCCTGTTCCTTGGCCTTGGCGGCGTCGTCACGGATGGACTGGCTGTCGTTCATGGCCTTCTTGATGGTCTCGGCGTTCTTCGCGCTCTGGTCGGCCTTGTCCTTCGCGGCGGCGAGGCTGTCGTGGGCCTTGTCGAGGTTGGTCTGGGCCTGGTTGACGCCCGTCTGGGCGGCGGCCACGTTCGGATCGTTGTTGATGGTGGTCTCGACCTGCTGTTGCGCCTGCTGCACGTTCTGCTGGGCCTGCTGCACGCCGGTCTGGGCCTGCTGGACCTGCTGCTGGGCCTGCTGGGTGCCGGCCGCGGCCTGGTCGAGGCTGGTCTTCGCGTCCGTGACGGCCTGCTGGGCCGCGGCGACCTGGTCCTGCTGGGGCTGCGTGGTCGGCTGGGCCGCGGCCTGGTCGACGGCCTGCTGGGCCTGCTCGACGGCCTGCTGGGCCTGTTCGACCGGGGTGGTCGCGGTCTCGTCGGCCATTGCCGGCGCGGCGGCGAGCCTCCGGTTGTACGCGCGGGCCGCGGCGACCATGCGCGCGTAATGTTCGGCCGAATGGTCGTCCTTCGCGGCCAGGGCGGACGATTCGGCCGCCCTGCGGGCCGCTCCGGCCTGTTCCACGCCAAGCCAAGCGAACGTGCCCACGCCCGACAGACAGAACACGACCGTGACGGCGATGAGCGCGCGGAACACGCGTCTCGAATGCCGTGCGCGCATGCGGCGCAGGCGCCGCATGCGACGTCCCTCCGAAGCACGTTCGCCCTCGATGATCCAATCCCAATCCATAACGTCCATACCTTTGCCACGATCCGTTCCACGAATATCGACGGGGATGGGCAACGGGAAGGGCCGGCGTCCGGACCATTCCACCCACGTCCGAATGGAGTTGGTGGATGGCCGTCCGCCGGCCCTTCCGTCACCGGGTTCCGGTCACTCGTCGTCCGGCATGCCGTGGCCGTTCATGCGTCTGGTGAGCATGACGGTCGAGCCGATGCCGAACATGAGCAGCAGGACGCCGCCCGCGATGGCGATCGGCAGGCCGATACCGCCCGTTTCGACGAAGTTCTCGTGAACCTCCTGCCATTGCGCGTACAGGGTGATGTCCTTGTCCTGCAATGCGACCTTGCTGCCGTCCTTATAGACGACGTCCGCCTTACCGGGTTTAGTGCCCCAACCCTTGAACACGTACTTGTCGCGTTTGAACGACTTGGACGTGTCACCGGGAATGGTCACATCCGAATACTGCCAGCCGGTCGTGTTCGCATGCGAACCGGTGCCGCCGTTCGCGTTGTAGATCACGTTGGCCTGCAACCGCTGCCAGTGCGCGTACACGGTCACGCTGCCCGTCAACGGCCTGGTCCAGTCGTACAGGCCCGCATTGTCCTGCGGTCCCGTGTACCAGCCGAGGAACCTGTAGCCGCGGATCTTCGTCGTGTCGCCCGCCCGCCAGCCGGACCCGTCCGCCGCGGCCGTGTTGTAAGCCACGGATACGGACGCCGGGGTGGACGGCATCTGGCCCGACCAGGTGGATGGCTTGTTCGTGTCGTAGGTGAGGACCGGGTTGCCGACCCACACCGCGTACACGGTCATGCCGCCCTCGACCATCGTGACCTGGGCCTGCGCCTGGGTCGCGTTCCGGTCCTGGTTCCAACCCAGTTGGGTGTGGCCCGGACGCGACAGCATGCTGGAATCCCAGCAGTCGTCGTCCTTCGCCATGGTCGCCAGGGTGATGCGCTGGCCGGCCGGATAGTAGACCTGGCAGCCGGACACCACGTCCGTGCTCGTGTCGATGGTCTTGACGGTCACGCTGCCGTCCTCGTGGGTGGTGGTCCGCTGCACGAGGTCCGACACCTTGCCGTCGGTCTCCGATTTCGCGGGCCGAGTGGTGTTAGCGGCCGTGTCGGACGGGATGGAACCGGTGGCATCCTGCGCGTTCTTGTCGTAGGTGAGACGGTAGGCGATGGTCGAATCGACCGGTTGGAAGCCGGACCCGCGGGCCTGTCCCGAGGCGACCGACCAGCGGACGCGGAAGGACGAGCCGGTGAATGTGGCGCCGACGTAATGCTTCATTCCATGCGCGTCGGCATTGTTCTCGTTCTCATCCGTGGCGCCAGCCCAGCCGTTCGTGCCGAACCGGGCGAGATGTGCGTCGGAGCGCACGTACGCGCCATCGAAGCCGCTGACGAGTTCGACGCCCTCGTTGTATCCGCTGGTGCCGCCGTCAAGGTCGGTGAAACCGGTCACACCACGCAGTCCCTGCGGCGTGGAACCGTCATCCAGCAGGAAATCGACGGTCACATCCATGTACGGACGAGACGAGGTATGCCTGTCCCACTTGCCATACGACGCCAAGAACTTGTGCTGCGATTCGTAGTACACCAGAGAGCCGAGGTTCTGGCCGTTCACGGTGATCTTGGCATTGAGCCACCGTTGCGTGCCGGAGGAGTCGCGCCACTGTCCCACATGGTGCAGGATCAGGTTCGCGCCATTCTTGTTCGGCTGGTACATGGTGTCCAGACTCCTGCCGGCGTATGCTTGGTTCTCCACCGTGGGATTCCAGTTCGTTTTGACGGTGAAGCCGTTCACGTCGGTGATCTGGTCCGCGGTGACACCATCGGTTGTGGAGAACTTGAAATCGCCATACTGCACAGGGGCGATTTCACCGTTCTTCAAGTCATGCACCGTCAGACCGGAAGCGGTCCTGTCCGCCACGGCCCTCACAGTGCCGGTCGTCCTGGCCTTGGCCTGCTTGACGGTGTTCGCGGTCTCGCCGGAAGGGACGGAACCGCTCGCATCGTTCGCGTTCTTGTCATAGGAGAGCTTGTAGGCGAGCTTGAACTGCACGTCGTCGATCAGATTGCCGGAGATGCCGTCGATGGATCCCAACGACTTGAACGTGAACCTGCTGACGTTCTGACCGGCGGGAACCACGACCGAACCCTGGAACGTGTCCCACGAGCCGAGCCAGCCATCCGTGTTCGGAGCGTTCACCGTGGTGGACTTCTCACCCAGCCTGTTGCCCCGGTCGGATGCGATGCGGGTCATCTCCACCGGCTGCTCGTGGCCGGGCGCTCCGACGAGGATCTGGATCTTCTCATTGGAGTTGATGGTGCCGTTCCGGTGCGCGTACCGGAGCTTCACGGTGTACACGGTGGGCGTGCTGTGCGCGGTGTCGATGTCCTGGTACAGGTACGTGTTGGCCTGCGAGGCGGTGATCTCCGCGTACATGTTGTCGTTCGCCTTGGAGCGTTGGATCTCGACGATGCCGCCGCGCCCGTCGACCCTGGTGTCGGTCTGGTTGGACTTCCAGCCGAACTTGGCCGCATCGAACCCGTTGAGGTGGACCCAGTGCTTGGACGCCTCGCCCTTGCTGTTGAGGCCGCCGCTGATCTCCACGTCGCCGTGCGCGGGGTCGATGTTGGCGAAGTTGTACTTCTCGCTCATCTTGGACTGGCCGACGATGTTCCGCCAATCATGGTCGAAGTCGCTGTTGACGAGCTGCTTCGGCAGGCCGTTGGCGGCGTATTCCACCACATCGTCGTCAGACGCGAGTCTCACAGTGCCGGAGGTCTTGTCCTTGGCGGGCTGGGTGGTGTTCGCGGCCGTATCCGACGGAACCTGGCCTGAAGCGTCCGAAGAGTTCGCGTCATAGGTCAACTTGTAAGAGCGGGAGAACTCGATGTCGTCCACGAGATTGCCGACGTTGTTGCCGGGCAGGGTCTCAACCTCTTTGAACCCTTCGAGGCTCTTGAACATGAATACCGTGTTCTTCTGTCCTTCGGGCACCTGGTAATAGCCTTCGTACGTCTCCCATTGTGCGCCATGATCGCGGGGATCGGTGTTGGATACCTTTGTGGTGATGGTCGTGGACTTCCCGCCCACCTTGTCGCCATGGCCGTTAGAGGTGACGCGGGTCATCTCCACAGGCGTCGCGTGGTTCGTGTCGGATCCCACGAGGACCTGCATCCTGTCGACATGGGAGGATTGGCGGCTGGCGTGCTTGAGCCGGATCTTGTACAGCACACCGCCGTTGCCGGTGGACACGCTCTGGTAGATGCTGGTGTTGTCCTGTTGGGCGACGATCTCCGCATACGTGTTCTTGATGTTGCGGTCCTGCTGCAATTCGACCCTTGAACCGTTCTCGGTACTGGACCATGCGAACCTGGAAGAGTCGAAACCGGGGATCTGCCCGATCTTTCCGTACTTGGAAAAATCAGTGGCGGACATGTTGTACCAAAGCGTGCCGTCATCCGATTTGAGGAACGTGCGCAGATCGGCAGGGGTTTCCTGCTCGTTCTTCTGAATGTCGGAGAACGAGGGGTAGGAGAAATCGCCATTAGCGAGGGAACCGTACCGGACGTTCTCGTCCGCGACGGTCTTCACGGTTCCGGTGGTCTTGGCTTTGGCGGGCTCGACAGTGTTCTCCTTGCCACGCTGATTTGACGGGACCTTGCCGGTCGCGTCGGATGCGTTCTTGTCGTAAGAGAGCCTGTACGCCTTGTCGAACACGATGTCGTCGAGCACGTTGCCGTAGTCGAGCTGCTTGGCGTCGATGCTCTTGAACGTGAAGCGGGTCGTGGTCTGCCCGTCGGGGATCAGGTAGGTGCCCTCGTAGGTCTCCCACTGGTCGGCGTGGTGGCGGTTGTTGCCGTTCGTGACCTTGGTGGCGATGGTCGTGGACTTCTCGTTGAGTTTATCGCCGTGCCCGTTGACGCTGGTGCGGGTCATCTCGACAGGCTGCTCGTGGCCGGGCGTGCCGATCATGACCTGCATCTTGTCGAGGTAGTTCTGGTTCAGGCTGGCGTGCCGCAGTCTCACCTTGTACAGGGTGCCGGGCACGGTCCTGATGTCCTGGTAGATGGCGGTGCCGGCCTCGTAGGCGCAGAGCTCCGCGTACACGTTGTCGGCGGTGGAGTCGTCGTACTGGAGTTCGACCGCGTTGGCCTTCTGCTGGACGTTGCTTCCGGCCTTCTGGGTGCTGGTCCAGCCGAACTTGGACTTGTCCCACCCGTTGATGGCGGTCCACTTCCAGCTGGAGCCATTGGGAAGGCTGGTGGCGTGCAGGGTCTTGCCCGCGTTCGGGTCGATGCTGGTCCAGCCGCCGAAGCTGTCCTTCCACTGGTCGTGGTAGTTCACGCTGAAGTCGCCGTTGACCAGATGGTCCGGCAGGCTGGCGTTGGTATCCGCGACGGTCTTGACGGTTCCGCTGGTCTTGGATTTGGCGGGCTGGACGGTGTTCTCCTTGCCACGCTGGTTCGACGGAACCTGACCGGCGGCATCCGAAGAGTTCTTGTCATAGGTCAACTTGTAGGAACGGGAGAATTCGATGTCGTCCAGATCATTGCCGGAATACCATTCCGCGGACGCGACGGATTTGAAGGTGAAACGTACCGTGGTGACCCCGTCGGGCACGAGATACGTGCCGGAGTACGTATCCCACTTCTTGTTGTCCGCACGGTCGGACGTGGTCGGGGTTGAGATGGTGGTCATCTTCTCGCCGACCTTGTTGCCGTTCTCAGACGCGATACGGGTGGCCTCCTGCGCGGTCTCCTTGTATGGTTCGCCGATCATGACCTGCATCTTGTCCACGTAGGCGCTGGTCGCGCTGGAATGCTTCAGGCTCCATGTCATCATGGTGCCCGGCGTGGCCTTCACGTCCTGGTAGATCGCGGTGCCCTGCTGGTCGGCAGTCAGTTCGGCGAACTGGTTGTGGTGGACGGAATCGTAATTGAGTTCCACATTGCCGACCTCGCAGCTCATGCCGGGATAATGCACGTCTCCCTGGGTGGAATTCCATGCGAAATTCGATCTGTTCCAATTGGGAATGGCCCTGCCTGTGGTGGACATGGCGCATCCCGAACCGTATTTGCCGGTACCGGGATTGATGGTGGCGAACCGCTTGCCCTTGTTGTTTTTGTTCGAACTCGACCCCGCCAGTCCCGTCCATGACGGTACGGATGGATAGTCGAAGCTGCCGTTGACGATATGGTCCGACAGGTTGTTCGTGTCATCGGCCGTGAGCTTCACGACGCTTTTCGTGGTCCCGGCCGCGCCGGTCACGTCGACCGCGTTGGCGGTGCCGGCCAGGCCGGCTCCCAACGCCGCGGCCGCCGTGAGACCGGCGAGAAGTCTTGTAAGGAATCCCATTTCCCTCATCCTTTGTGATTCATATGTGAGTTCCGTATTTTTTGGAAGAGGGCCGGGATCGTGCGGCTGACAGGAGAAAAGGCCGCACGATCCCGGCTCCTGGATCCCCGGACCTTCGCTTTCGAGGCCGGGGACGATTCGGAAAAATCAGGCGATGGCCGGACCGTCGCCCAGGTTCTCGTGGCGGACTCGGTAGGCGGCGAAGCCGGACGCGGTGGCCACGAGGATGATCGCGAACGCGCCGACCAGCATGACGGCCATGGTGGTCGCGCCGGTCTGCGGCAGCTGGGTGATGTTGTCGATGTTCTTCACCACGGCGGTCGGGGTGGTGGTCTTGCCGTCCGCGTTGTTGACCGTGCCGGTCAGTCCCGGCTGGTTCTTGCCGGTGATGGTCACGTGCCCGTCATCGGTGATGTGGATGCCGAAACTCGGCTTGACGAAGCTGAAGTAGCCGGTCGGCACCTGGGTCTCCTTCACGGTGTACGTGCCGGCGCCCAGACGGGTGAAGTTGATCACGCCGGACGCGTTCGTGGAGAATTCGGTGGCTTTGGACTCATCCGTGGTGAACGTCCACTGGTTCGAGCTCGTGTTCCACACATACCACTGGTTCAGGCTGTCGTTGTGGAGCTTGAACTTGGCTCCCTGGATGACCTTGTTGCCGTCGGCCGCGCTGATCTTCTTCAGATTCACGTCGTAGGTCGGGACCGGGGTCTCATCGGTGCCCGGCCCCGGGGTCGGCACGTCCGGCGGGACCACGTTGGGCAGCCAGTTCGAGGTGATCAGGATCTGGTTGAGGCCCTGGTTGGCCTTGGACGCGTTGACGACCTTGCCCTGGTAGGTCACGGTCACCTGCTTGCCCTGGTAGGTGTCCACGAGGCTCTGCAGGCTGGTGACCTTGAAGCCGGTGCCGTCGGAATTGCCGACCTTGTCCTTGCCGATGGTGCCGAACTGGTTGGTCACGTCCGTGCCGGACGACGTGGTCGCGTGGAAGGAGCCGTCCACGTAGACGATGCCGGTCATGTGGTCCTCGAGGGTGATGGTGTCCACGGCCAGCTTGTTCGGCACGGTGAACGTGGCCTTGAAGTCACGGGTCTCGCCGTTGGTCGCGGCCGCGGAATCCTTCCACGTGCCGTCCACGCTCTTGATCTTCTTGTCGATCTTGGTGACGTTGGTCTTGATCTGGGTGGAACCGAGGGTCTGGCCGTTGCTCATCCTGACGCTGCCGCCGATCGTGGTGGACACGAGGATTGGGATTCCCTGGGCGTCGACGACGAGATAATAGCCCTCCGGCAGGGTCAGGTTCAGACTGCCCGTGACGGAGGTCTGGTTGGTCTTCACGGCCGCCACCTTGCTGGACGCGGCGGTGGACTGCAGGGTGCCGGCGACCTTGCGCAGCGTGCCCGAATCGGTCTTCAACCGCAGGAGCTGTTCGGCGGCGTTACGGCCTTCGGACGTGTTGTAGGTCACGCCGTTCTTGTTCAACGCGGCCTTGACCCACGCGTCGGTCGTGGCGTCCGGGGATGAGGCGCTCACGCTCTTCACGTTCGCGCCGTCCTTGACGACGTCGTTGTATCCAGCGACCTTGTACACGGTGAAGCTGTGTCCGGCGAGGGTGCTGCCGTCGCCCGCGTTCAGGGTGAGCGTGCCGTCGGCCGCGAACGCCGAGCCCGGGACGCACAACGCGGCCAACGCGGCGGCGGTCGCGCACGCGGCTGAGATCTTCTTCATATCCATACTGGATGTCTCCTTTGATAGGGATTCTTCTGTTTTCTGCACGGACGGCTCACGCTGCCGTGGAAGTCCGATATCGTCGGCGTCCGCTTTCGGATCGCCGGCCGGTTGCCGGATCTCTCAACCATTCCCACGTGCACATGGCCGTATGAGCGCAGATATTCGAACGGGTGGCACCCCAATAAGATGGATGGGGGCGTGGGACGTTCTTTCGGACGAGCCACGCCGGCCTTGTACGGCATCCACGGTCCGGGAAAGGAAAAGGGCGGGATGTTGGAGAATCCTCCAACATCCCGCCCGTGGCGTCACTCATGCCGTATGGCGGATCCGAACGGTCATCGGATCATTTGGCGGCATGCACGCCGTGCTTGACGGTCGAGGTCCTGCGACGTGCGCCCAAGAGGGTCACGCCGACACCGCCGAAGGCGATGAGGGACAGCAGGACGCCGCCGATGGCCATGCCGGTCTTGGCGAGATCCTCGCGGTAGCCGCTCCAGTCGTCGGTGTTCGAGTCCACGGTGGTGTCCTCGCACAGGGTCCTGTCGCCGACCTTGACCTGCTTGAGGCCGGTCGTGTCGGACGCGTCGCCGTCGACCTTCGCATCGGCGTCGGTCTTGCCGTCGCCGGTCTGGTCGCCGTCCTTCTGCTGGTCTCCGAACTGGTCGGTGACGGGGCATTCGACGAGCGGCGTGCCGGTGACCTTCACACGGTCGGTGTGCTTGCCGCCCTGCCCGACGCCCTTCAACGTGCCGGTGATGATGGTGGACTCGCCGGGCTTGAGCACGAGGGTGTCCCAATCGTCCGGATACTTCAGGTCCACAACCTCGCCTTCGCCGGCGATGGTCCTGTCGACCATCTTCAGGTCCTTGGCGAGATACCAGGCGCCCTCACCGGTCGAGGAGTCCGTCTTGGACGTGTTGGTGATCTTGAACGCGATCTGCTGGCCGTCTCCGGCCATCTTCAACGCGTCCTTCACGTCGTCGCGGTCGCCGGCCTGTTCGCCGGAGGCCACGTCGTACTTCTCGATGTGGATCGACGGGGTCATGTCCGGGGTGCGGGTCCACACGATGTTGGACTGGAACTCCTTGTCGTTGAACTGTTCGGTGAACTGGTTCTCGACGCGTTCGGACACCTTCAGGCGCTTGCACTGGATGTACGCGCGCCAGCCGTTCTCATGCGCGTTGTCCGCGGACACGAGGGCACGGTACGCTTCGGTCGCCTCGACGGTGACCTGGCCGTTGGCGTCGGCCGTGGCGGTGAACAGTTCACCGCCGAGCTTCGAGCTGTCGAAGCCGTTGCCGGCGAGCTTGTCGCCCTTGGCGGCGAGCACCTTGCCGTCCCTGTACAGGTCGCGGGTCGCGTACACGGCCCACTGGCCCGTGTACTGGTCGAACTCGGTGTTCAGCGGATCCACGATCTTCCACTGGTCGACCTGCGGGTAGGCGCGGTCGGCCGGGATGACGGAGCTGTCGAGCTGGTAGAGGAAGGTGCGGTCCTTGTACACGCTTCTGCCGTCGATGCTTTCGCCGCCGACCTTGACGGTCACGTCCTTGGCCGGGTTGACGGGCTTGAGCGGGTTGGACACCTCGTTGGTCTCCACGGTCGTGTCGTTGGTGACCTGGATGGCCTTGTTCCTGACCGTGTACCCATCCTTGACCTTGACGACCTTGTACGGCATGACGACCTGGTAGGTCTGGCCGAGGAGGTTCTGGTCGATGGCCGGATCGTTGAGCGGATCATGCTTGCCGTTGGTCGAATACTTGGCGAGGTCCTTCGGCTGGGGGTCGCCCTTGACGGTGACGCCCTTCTTCGGGATCCACGTGTCCACGGTCTTCGCGTACACGTATGCGACGCCGTCCTTGATCTGGATGTTGAACTTTCCGGTCACGTCCTTGCCGGACTGGTCGAGCACCTCGATCTTGGATTCGTCGATGGCGACGTACTCGTCATCGAAATCGTCGGTGATGCCGGCCTTCCACACGCGGTACGCGTTGTTGGTCTGCTTCAGGTCGAGGGTGACCAGATAGTTGCCGGTATCGCCCAGCAGCATGGTTTTGCCGTCGATGCTGACGGTCGGATCGCCCTGCTCCTTGGACTGGTTGTCCTTCTTGGAGGGGTTGTGGACCGGCGGCAGGTTGTCGACGATGTTCGACGGGGTGATCATGTTGTTCAGCGTGAGCGCCCACTGGTTGGCCACTTTGCGGTCGACGGGAGCGTTCTTCGCGACGGTGCCTTCGAAACGGACCTGCACCTGCGGGTTCGTGCCGGCCTTCCAATGTTCGGCCACGTACTTGTTCGAGTACGTGATGGTGAACTTGTGCGCCGCGGTGTCCCATGCGACCGTGTAGTCGCCTTCGACGCCCATCTGCGGGTCGCTGGTGGTCAGCTGTCCGCCGGTGGCGAGGTCGGTGATCTCAAGGGTCTGCGGGTCGGGTTCGAGGTACTGGTCGTACACGTCGGTGTCCTGGATGGACACGATCCGGTATCCGAGGTCGGCGGGCAGTTTCGGCTGCGTGGTGAGACGGTATTCGACCTTCTGGCCCGGATACACGACCTTGTCGTCGGCGTCGTTGTTCGCGCCGCCCTGGCTGCCTTCGGCGATGACCTTCTTCTTGACCGGTGGGACATAGCCGCAGATGTGCGGTTCGTTGGTCGGCTGGGACTCGTTGTTGACCTTCTCGGAACCCGAGTTGGTCAGCTTGGAGCCGTCGGGGTTCTCGCAGAACGTGAGCTCGTCGCCCGCGGCCTTCCTGAAGTCCTTGCGGACCTGGGCCGCGCCCTTGCCGTTGGCGAAGTTCACGACGCCCGGCAGGAGCAGGCTGATCTGCTTCGGATTCTTCAATCCGGCCTGCGCGGCACGGTACTCCGGCTTCGCGGTCGCGGTGACCTTGGTGCCCTGGACGGTGATGTCGAACTGGTCGGTCACGTCACGGCCCTTGTTCGCGATGTCCGCGACGGAGGATGCCGCGTCGGTCGTGGCGTCGGCCTCGTACACGCGGATCTTCGACTTGTCGGACGTGAGATCCCAGATGTAGTCGGCCTTGGCGTAATCGTCGGTCAGCTTGATGTCGGTGACCTTGACGAGATCGGACGCGATGACGCCGTTGACCACGGACGCGACCTGGTCGCCGTCGAGGAACTTCTGGGTGTCCGCTCCGGTCTTGTTCGTCTCGTCCGGATCGACCACGGCCTGCCAGGTGCCGTCATCGCCGAGCTTGATCCAGCTCTTGTCCGGGTTCGGGCTCCACTCCCTGACGGGCGGCTCGTTGCCGGGCACGGTCTGCTGGTTCCATTTCTCCCAATCGCCGTTGGTGAGCTGGACCTTCTGGCCGGCCTTGAGCACGCCCTTGGTGAACGCGCCCTTGATGGTCATGCGCACCTTGCGGTCCGCCGCCTGGTTGTAGGTCGTGTCGAGCAGCGGCTGTTTCGCGGTGATCCACACCCTGCCATCCTGCTTGTGCACGTCGAACAGGCTGTTCGCGTCCTTGCCGTCGATGGTGACGGTCACCGACGCGGAGTCCAGGTCGATGTTCCTCGCGCTCTTGGAGAAATCATCGCCCAATTCGTAGGAGCTCATCTTCCTGGCGAGGTTCTTCGGCAGCAGGCCGTTGACGGTCACGCCGAAATCGTCCTGCTGGACGAACGTGTGCGTGTCCGCGTTGACCTTGTTGCTCCACGCCGTGTCCTCGGCCGTGGCGGCCTGGCCCTGGTCGGCGCTCCACACCTTGTCGGGCTTCGGAGTGACCTTGCCGACCTGTTCGCTGTTACCGGTCTGGCAGTGGCTCTTATCCGCATTGCCGTACTCGTCGCCGGTCCAGCAGGCCTGGCTGTCGTCCGGAATGGTGTAGTCCGTGCCGGTCGGGGTCGCGGACTGGGGCACGTTCAACGTGTATTGTCCGGAGACCGGGTTCAGCACGTGCGCCTTGACGACACGTTTGCCCGCATGGGAATCGTCCACCGTGATGTCGGCCTTGACGGTGTTGCCGTCCTGGTCGGTCACGGTGATCTTCGAATAGTCGTCCTTGTCGGCGCCGCCGATCAGGACCTTCTGGCCGGTCACGTCGATCGTGTCGTACAGCCAGAAATGCTCGGACGCGTTCGACTGGGCGGTGATATGCGCCGTATACAGGCTGCCGGAAGCGATCTGCTGGGCCTCGGCGGTGACCTGCTGGCCCGCCATGTTGGTGAGCTTCTTCGACGGCGGCGGCGAGACCGGCTTCCAGGATTCCTTCGCGTCCTGAGCGCCCATATGGCTGGCCGCGGCCTTCATATGGCCCTGCTTGCCGACGGTCACATCATAGTAGTAGGAGCCGGCCGGCCAGACCTTCCAAGACTTGTCCACGTCCCTATAGCCGAACGAGACGCTTTTGGTCGTGTTGTTGTTCTGGGTGAACTGCTTGGACGCGGTACGGGTCGTGCCGTCCAGACCGGTCCAATGCAGCGTGACGGTGCCCGTCACGTCCTCGGAGATCGTGCTGCCGCCACGGTTGGTGGTGATCGCGTCGGAAACGTCATCGGTCGAACCGGCCTGGGTGAACAGGCCACCCGCCTGCGTGCTGACGGTCAGATCGTAGTCGACCGGCGGCTCGTCCTGGTCGAGGACGATGGCGACGACCGCGCGTGGGGCTTTGCTCATCTCACGGGCCGCGAGACTGTTAATGGTTGTGGCTCCATCGCTGAAAGCATCGGAAGTCTTGTAATTGGCTCCCTGATACGAATAGGTGCCGTTCGGGATGCCGGAGGCGTTGTAGGCCGCCTTCCACTGGTCCGCGCTGAAGGAGCCGTTGGCGCCCGTGTACCAGTCGCCGTTCGCGCCGGGCGTGTGCACGAAGCCCACGGACACGAGGCGGCAGGTCGGATTCTGGTTGCCCGAAGCCTTCGAACGGGCCACGCATTCGGCGTTCGCGCCGTTCACGGCCTCGTCGATGGCGCTGTTGGACTCGCTGCCGTCCATCGACTTCACGCCGACGGATCCCATGGCGGATTTCACATTCTCGCGGGTCGGGGAGCCGAAGGAGTCCTTGTACACCCATGTGATCTTGCCGGTGCCGCCGGCGGAGCCGTCGCCCGTGCCCGTGCCGTCACCGGAGCCGCCGCCACCGTCGGCGGCGAACGCGCCGACGACCGGGGACGCCAGCGTGGCCGCGGCGACCAGGCCGGCTATCGTGGCCTTGCCCCATTTCTTGTTCTTGTTGGAACCCAATGTTCCGTCTCCTTTCAGAGATTCTGCTTGCAGAACGTCCCGCCGTGCGGGCGGGACGGGACGGCGGGAACGCACGTTCCCTGCGCGGTTCCCCTCACGGGGACCGGCCCATCCAACCGGTTCCACGCGTACGGGCGCCGATGGGGCTCGATATGGGTTCGGGGGGTTACGCGGCATGGGAGGTACGGGAAAGGGAAAGGCCCCGCCCAACAGGGCGGGGCCTTTGGAAGGCTGGATGAGGCGAATCAGCCCAAAGGGCAGAAATGCTGTCCATCGCAATTCGGATTGATGGTCACTTTGTCTTCCCAGTCGTAGTGGATGCTTGGCGCGGGGGAGTTCCCGCTCGGGGAGCCGCCACCCTGGCCTTGCGATCCGCCTGAATACGATCCGCCGGGATAGGACTGTCCACCGGCGGAACCGGACCAGCCGCCGGACGAATACGAACCGTACGAGAACGAGCGTTGCGCCTGCGCCTGCTGTTGGGCCTGCTGTGCGGCGGCCGCCTGGGCTGCGGCCTCCTGTTCGGCCTGCGCCTTCGCGGTGGCCTCGGCGTCGGCCTGGTCCTTCGCCGTCTTCGAATCGTTCACGGCCCTGACGGCCTTGGCGATGGCGTCGGCGTCGCGCTTGGCGATGGCCTGCTTCAACGCGTCACGGGTCTTATCGTCCTGGACCTTGCCTTCCGTCGCCCTGTACAGCCCGTCCGCGTCGGCCACCGTCTT
>OHYV01000281.1_pt1 | contig 19075 bp, 15 predicted proteins | sample 1580321 | NCBI WGS metagenome assembly OHYV01 (sample SAMEA3882529, study PRJEB24775) | human gut metagenome | biome: human-associated habitat; feature: intestine environment; material: feces | place: Netherlands | collected 2009/2010 | reverse complement strand
CCCGCCAATCTTTTCGTAACGTCGAAAGAACAAACCGAAATAGCCATACGCCAGATTCAGGACGACCTTGTCAAGCAAATAGACTTTTTTACCGAGCAGGGTGATGTCATTAAAGCCCAGAGAATCAAGGAGCGTGTTGAGTATGACATGGAAATGATAAAGGAGCTTGGCCATTGTTCAGGAATAGAGAACTATTCAAGGTATTTCGACGGCCGTGAACCGGGACAGAAACCCTACTGCCTCCTTGACTTTTTCCCGAAGGACTATCTGATGGTAATAGACGAGAGCCATGTCAGTGTTCCGCAAATCAGCGCGATGTATGGTGGCGACCGTGCCCGTAAGACCAATCTGGTGGAATATGGTTTCCGCCTCCCCGCAGCTTTTGACAACCGTCCGTTAACTTTCGACGAGTTCCATTCCATGATACATCAGGTAATATATGTTTCCGCTACTCCTGCAGATTATGAGCTTGAAGAGTCGGGTGGAGTAGTGGTAGAACAGGTTATCAGGCCAACCGGACTGCTTGATCCCGAGATTGAGGTCCGTCCGAGTGAAAACCAGATAGACGACCTGATGGAGGAAATACTGAAGCGCAACGAGCGTGGGGAGCGTACTCTCGTTACGACCTTGACCAAGCGCATGGCCGAGGAATTAACCGAATATCTGCTCAACCATGGCGTCAAGGCGAACTATATACATAGCGACGTGGCCACGCTCGACCGTGTGAAGATAATGAATGACCTGCGTGAGGGCGTGTTTGATGTGCTTGTAGGAGTCAACCTCCTGCGTGAAGGTCTTGACCTGCCGGAAGTATCTCTCGTAGCCATTCTTGACGCCGACAAGGAAGGTTTCCTGCGTTCGCACCGTTCGCTCACCCAGACGGCCGGCCGCGCCGCACGCAACGTGAACGGCAAGGTAATAATGTATGCCGACCGCATAACGGCAAGTATGCAGATGACAATCGACGAAACATTGCGCCGTCGCGAGAAACAGTTGCGCTATAACGAACTGCATCATATAACACCTAAACAGATAACAAAGGCTATAAGCCATAACGCGCTGAACGTCAAGCCTGTTGAGGATGGAGAAAAGAATGCTCCGACAATATACAAGCCTTATGTTGAGGAGGAGCATGTTGCTTTTGCCGCAGACCCGATAGTTAAGCAGATGAGCCGTGAACAGCTTGAAAAGAGCATTGCCAATACACAGCGTATGATGAAGAAAGCGGCCAAGGAGCTCGACTTCATACAGGCGGCGCAATTCCGTGACGAACTATTGAAATTGCAGGAAATGCTTGCCGCAAAGAAATAACCTCGTCGGCAATACGACATCCAGATTCATTACAGTCGTAAACCTAATCAGGTGCAAAACAAAAGGCGGCATTTCAACATTCGATATGCCGCCTTTTGTTTTGTAAAACGCCGTATATTGTAAGCTAAAATGCAGTTGCTTGTCTTGTAAACGAGTGCCTTTTGCGGGTATAAAGTTGTCGCTAATTAATTGAATCGTCTGTCATCTGTCAGCGTATACTGTAATATATTGTACGTCAGGCAGTTACGGACTTACATCTGTACAGGATGTTTTTCAGCCACCATCAGCCACAATGCCATTCTGTATTGGTAGGTATGCAATAGCGGTGGTTGACGGCTGAAAGATACGGTAAACCTTCAGCTGCATAAAATCTTGATTATCAGACGCTTGCTTGTTTGCGCTGACAGCTGACAGAGATTTCGTAAAAAATAATTGTATTGATTGCTACAAAATATTAAGTGGCGACGCTATCGCCAGCGTCGCCACTTTCTACAATGAAATAAAATCAGTATGTTATGGTTTGGTCTTTATTCAACAGGAACAAGCTTGATATAGTATAAAAAAGTTTCTCCGGACTTACCCTTTTTGATTGTGTAAGATTGACCGGCTTGAACATTCATTGATATTATGACACCGCCGTCTGTTGCCGTGTCAGATACAATATCATCACCATTTATGTCTAAGCTCTCAGATGCATCCGATGTACAAATATAAAGATACATTGTCATGTCTTCAGATGGAGTGAATGAAACAGAACCTTTGCTGTTCATCTTAAATCCTTCTGAATAGGTTGTACCGTCAATTACCATATCGCCTTTCTTTACAGCCTTGTCGCCTGCAACTGTGAAAAATCCTGATGGCGCATTGGTATTTGGCTGACCTTCTGTAAAACTACAAGTGATGGTTCCTTCTGTAATAACTGGAACATCGGGATTATCTTCACCGCCAGTTTCACCACCATCTCCAGTTTCACCACCATCTCCTGTTTCGCCGCCTTGTTCTCCACTCTCGCTATTTTCTCCGTCGAATATGCCTACGAGTTTGGTCTTATAGTTTGTTACTGCTTCTTTGAGAGCAGTGTTTACATCATAACTTTCGTCATCAACAGAGTTGTTGAACGACCATAGGAAGTCACCATGTTGCAGACGGCCTGCGCCGTATTTTCCTGTTACTACCGAAACCACCTCGCTTGCGGCATCGGGAGTGTAGTCGTACATTATGCTTGCGTCTGTGTCGAAATTGTTGTAGCTTGTGCCACCTTTTTTCGTTTTAACGCTGTTGGGTACAGTTTCGCCTCGTGAGGTTGCTTCATAAGCATCAAATTCTACATTATCTTCCTGATATGTTACGTAACTGAAATTTTTTGATTGTTCGGCAAACATATTACCGTATGATTTTATTATACCTCCGTCTTCGCTACTAAATGTACCCTCTCCGTGAACAATGTCTGTGCCTTGCATGGAAATCATCATCGGACGATTGGTGTTGCGGTAATAGTTGTTCTCAACAAATACACTTGAGGCCATTGTTGCGCCAACGCCGTATTTAGCACAACCGTCATAATAATTGTTGTAGATATGTGCGGAATATGACCTTATCCTTGGATGACGGCTGTCGGAATGGTCAAACCAGTTGTGGTGATATGTAATGTACATCTTGTCATTTTCACCGCTAAGACCAAGCAGGCACGCTTTACCGCTATCCCAGAAGTGGTTATAGGAAAATGTTACATAATTGGATTTTTTGCAGTCAAGTGCACCGTCACCTTTTACTTGGTCTTTATCGCTTCCAGCGTTACCATAGAACAAGTCGCAATGGTGAACCCAAATATAATTATTGTTTTGTTGCAGGCCTATATTGTCGCCTTCGCCGCTGTCACAATTCATGAACGCAAGGTTGCGTATCTCGACTGAAGTGGCGCTTTTAAGGCGTATGCCCCAACCATCGGCTACTGCATCATTACCAATACCTTCAATTGTAAGACCTTCGTATGATGCGGATTTGCTTTCGCTCGCCATATCAATCAAAAGGTCGCCTTTTTCAAGATAGTCTGGATCAGTTATTTGTCCAATGATTCGAATGTCGACAGGCTTTGTTAAGTCTCCATCCTTTATTCCAACGCGTACACCATCAAGAATACCTTGCAGTCCTACGTAACTGCTGCCGATAGCATCAGACGTTACGGTGTTTTTGTTTTCTTCGGTAACGTATACTACAATTGCGCCGCTCTTGAGAGTTCCGTCATTGTTGTATGCGCCTGGAGCTTTCCCGTTAGCGAAAGCAAAGCCGATACGGTCGTGGCCTACAACCTCGATATTGTCAACATAGCTTGCCTTGCTTTCGTCCTCGGTGTCGTTGATTACGGGAACAACCTTTATTGAGTACGTACCTGCGCTAAGTCCGAGAATGTCAGCGCGTCCGTATGTTCCATAGTTACGTACGAGCTGATAGTCTATTTTCTTGTATTCAGAACCTAATGAACCTCCGCTTACATAAACGTTGTACGAGGTAGCGCCGTCAAGCAAATCCCATTCAATATAAGCAGCTTCGTTCCAGCCGTCGTATGCCTTTATCTTTATTTCACCTTCAGTTACTTCTCCTGACGGGTCGTCGTTTTCTGCCAGCGCGAAGTCGATATTGCTTACAGTCTTGGTATATACATCTTGCCATGAGCCTGATATGGGCGTAACGGTTACGGTGTTGGCTGCCTTGTCGAAAGTTATCTTTACTTCGTCGGTGTTGTAATATTTGATGTCGCTGCCAACGGTAAGGCGTACTTGGTTTTTGGTGATGTTTTGGCTTACATCGTTGTAGTCGTTTTCAGGCGGGGTAACTTCACCACCTTCGCCTGTAACGGTAATGCTGTATATATACATGCCTCCTTCGAGTGTTGTGAGCGTTACATCACCATCAGCTGTTACTGTACCGGTACATGTCAGCTCTTCTGCGGATGTTTCACCAAATCCTGTAGTTCCACTAAGATTAGTTGCGCTTAGTCCGCGAGGGCTGTTTGTTTTTCCAGTCATACAGTAGACCTCAACAAATTGTCCGACCTTAAGATTGGGTATAATGAGTATGACGCCTGTACCATTTAGTTCAAGACGTTTACTTCCATAGTTACAGCGTATTTTAGCCTTTCCTTCTTCAGGAGCACTTGGTTCTGCCGCAGTGAATTTTAGGCTTTTTGTGTATTCAAGTTCTGTTCCGTTCGCTATAAGTGGCTCATTGTCAAGACCTTTAATGTAACAGTATCGGTCAGAACCTAAAATCCAGTTGGCGTCAGCTGCGCAGGCATCCTTATCGGCCTGGCTCATTGTAGAAAAGTTCCAACTCTGTTGGGCGTTTGCGTTTGATGCGAACAGAGTCATAAGGCCTGCGAGCATTATATATAATAAGGTATTGATTGTTTTCATGATTCAGATGCTTTTACTTGACAATGGTTTTCTTTCCGTTTACGATGTAAATGCCTTGGGGCAGTCCTTCGGTAGAAGTGCCGACATATTGTCCGCTGATTGTGTACACACGCTTAACGGTTGATTGGTCGTCCGTTTCGATTTCGGTTATTCCTGTTGACGTTTCGCTGTAGGTTAAGGCAATGCTTACGAGCGACATGTCATCAGTTTGCGTGCTTCCGTCTTCAAATTTCATGGTGACTTGATCACCGTTGAATGTTAATTCTGTTATAAAACCGTCGATTGCTTCGCCGTTAACTGTCACGGTCTGTTCCGTGTCTGCCATAGCGACGCCTCCTGATAGCCCAAGCATCAGGAAAGCGCACAGTGCTTTTCTTTTCATAGTTTGTTTGTTTTAATAAATAGTTTTTAATAAATTGTCGCACAAATATAGGTGTTTTTGCCATATATTCAATGACTGTATGTTTAAAATGTACTTAATTTAAGAATATTTAATTATAAATGTTAAGTGCATCAAGTATGAAATTATATGCTGACAATAGTCTATGTGTGGTATAAGGACTGCTTTGGCATTGTGTAAACACGGCCTATACAGAGCGTTAGGATGATTCTCATCGCCGCATTGGGTGGTTGCTGACCGTAAAGTTTTAATGTGATAAGTGTGACGCCTTAACGCCTATTGGCATACAAAATTAAGTGAAAAAGTTAAAAATGTTTCCGTCTGAAAGCGATTTTCTTATTTTATTTGTTATCTTTGTAGCACGATTATCTTAAAGACATTAACTAACATTAGCAGTAATATGGAAAACAATGCAGAATTGATTGCTTTGTGTGAAGCCAAGGCAAAGCAGTGGCTCACACCGGTCTTCGATGCTGATACACAGGCGTCGGTAAAGGCTATGCTTGAAAATGACGACAAAACGGACTTGATTGAAAGTTTCTACAAGAATCTTGAATTCGGAACAGGTGGCTTGCGTGGTATAATGGGTGCAGGTAGCAACCGCATGAATATCTATACTGTAGGTATGGCCACACAAGGTTTTGCCAATTACTTGAAGAAAAATTTTGCTGACCGCGAGCAAATCTCTGTGGTGGTTTGCCATGACTGCCGCAATAACAGCAGGCTTTTTGCCGAGACAGTTGCAAACATATTCTCGGCCAATGGTATCAAGGTGTATCTGTTCGACGATATGCGTCCAACTCCGGAATGTTCTTTCGCTATACGTCATCTTGGCTGCCAGAGCGGTGTAAATATCACAGCCAGTCACAATCCGAGGGAATATAATGGTTACAAGGCTTATTGGGAAGATGGCGCTCAGGTTTTGGCTCCACATGATACCGGAATAATTGACGAAGTAAACAAGGTAAAGGTAGAGGATGTTAAGTTCGACGGCAACAAGGATCTAATCCAGATTATCGGTGAAGAAATAGACAAGATATATCTTGACCTTATACATGGAATATCAATAGATCCTGAGGTCATCAAGCGTCAAAAAGACCTTAAGATAGTATATACTCCGCTTCATGGAACGGGTATGATGCTTATTCCACGTTCGCTTAAACTTTGGGGATTCGAGAATGTACATTGTGTAAAGGAGCAAATGGTGAAAAGTGGCGATTTCCCAACGGTGGTTAGTCCGAACCCTGAGAATGGCGAGGCATTGACTCTTGCGTTGCGTGACGCCAAGGAATTGGATGCCGATATTGTTATGGCGAGCGATCCTGATGCCGACCGTGTGGGTATGGCATGTAAGAATGATAAGGGAGAATGGATACTCATCAACGGAAACCAGACATGCCTGCTTTTCTTGTATTATATAATTAGCAACCGCAAGGCCAAGGGCTTGTTGAAACCGACCGATTTTATAGTAAAAACTATCGTCACCACGGAAGTTATCAAGAAGATAGCTGACAAACAGCAAATCGAGATGCGCGATTGCTATACAGGCTTTAAATGGATAGCCCGTGAGATTGCTCTTTCTGAAGGAAAGCAGCAGTATATCGGTGGAGGTGAGGAAAGCTATGGCTTCTTGGCTGAGGATTTTGTACGTGACAAGGATGCCGTTTCTGCATGTTCGCTGTTGGCGGAGATTTGCGCGTGGGCGAAAGATCAGGGCAAGACGCTCTATGAGGTACTTATGGATATTTACCTTGAGTATGGTTTCTCAAAAGAGTTCACAGTAAATGTTGTTAAGCCTGGAAAGACAGGTGCTGATGAAATTAAGCAGATGATGACTGACTTCCGTAATAATCCTCCTAAGGAGCTCGGAGGCAGCAAGGTCGTTTTATGGAAAGATTACCAGTCGCTTGAGCAGCGTGACGATTCAGGCAATGTCACAAAAATAGACATGCCTACGACGAGCAATGTGTTACAGTGGTTCTGCGACGACGAGACAAAGATAAGCGTGCGCCCCTCAGGAACTGAGCCTAAGATTAAGTTCTATATTGAGGTAAAAGGCACAATGAAATGTTCTGGTTGCTATGAGCGTTGTACAAATGAGGCCGTAGCCAAGATTGAGGCTATAAAGAAATCGCTGAATTTGGAATAACCATCACATAATATATAATTAGAGGACGCATCTTAAAATGAGGATACGTCCTCTTTTTGTATTAAGGTTGTGTTGCTCTTATTTTTTGCGTATATTTGCAGTATATTTTTCAAAGTATATAGCTATGAGACTTATAGCCGACAGTGGAAGTACAAAGACCGATTGGTGTGTTGTTGATGATGGCATGGAAATTTGCCGTGTGACCGGACAGGGAATAAACCCATTCCAGCAAGATGAAGAAACGATAAGAGATATAATACATAATGATGTGGTGCGCCGATTGAAAGATGTATATTTGATAGATGAAATATGTTTTTACGGTGCGGGATGTCGTGACAGGATGATATGTGTGTTGGAAAAGCTGTTGAGCAATGCCTTCGACAAGGCTGATAGGATAGAAGTTTGTTCTGATATGCTTGGTGCAGCACGTGCGTTGTTCGGAGAGAGTGAAGGCATTGCATGTATTCTCGGAACCGGGTCTAACTCATGTCTGTATGACGGAAAACGGATTACAGCCAATGTGCCGCCGCTTGGGTATATTCTTGGTGATGAGGGAAGTGGGGCAGTACTTGGTCGGTTATTCGTGAATGCGTTGTTTAAAGGGCTGTTGCCTGATGAAATCCGTTATAGGTTTCAGGAAGAAACGGGATATGACCAGGCTTATATAATAAATAAGGTGTATAGAGAGCCTATGGCTAACCGTTTTCTTGCCGGTCTTTCGGTTTTTATTCATAAACATTTGGATAATAAGGAAATGAAAGATCTTGTAGTAAGGAATTTTAAAAACTTTTTCAAGCATAATGTTATGATGTATAGAAGGCAAGACTTACCTGTAAGTGCAGTTGGAAGTATTGCTTTTTATTATAAGGAGGAACTTGAGAAAGCGGCGATGTCTTTGGGCTATAAGTTGGTTAACGTGATGAAGAGCCCTATGGATGGTCTTATTAAGTTCTAAGTTGAAAGTTATAATGTTATAAGCTTATATCAATATTGGTCAAATTTAATGTTTATTGACTTTCCATCTGAAAGAGTTCCGACATGTTGGGATTGTATATGTCGTCAGTATAACGAAGCATGAAGCTGTAATATTTGTGGAATTTAAATTGCACGTTTATACTGCAAGTGTGTAATTTTATTTCTCGTTAAATACAGATGTTGGCATTTAGTTTAGATAAAGCCTTTGCCGACTTGATAAATATGATTTTTGTCAAAAGAAAAATACATATTATTGTTTAATCTTTGCAAAATAAATTGTAACTTTGCACACGTTTAGTAGTGCTACGTTTTATTAAATAAAATATATATGTATTTTATCTTGTTAATTACCGTTTTGATAACGGCTGTTTTCTTGGTAGTGGCTGCTTTTGTCATCGCTAAGTTAATGGGTCCGCGTACTTATAACAAGGTGAAGGGAGAGCCTTTTGAGTGTGGTATTCCCACGCATGGTTCTTCTTGGCTGCCTGTACACGTGGGCTATTATCTTTTCGCCATCCTGTTCCTCGTGTTCGACGTGGAGACGGTGTTCCTCTATCCGTGGGCTGTCGTCGTTAAGGAGTTCGGCGTAATGGCAATGGTCAGCATTGGATTCTTTTTGTTAGTCTTAGTATTTGGCCTTGCATATGCTTGGCGGAAAGGAGCATTGGAATGGAAGTAAGAAAACCCGTTATCAAGAGTATTCCTTACTCAGAGTTTAAGGATAATGAGTCTCTCGAGAAAATCGTTGATGAGCTTCACGAGGGGGGTGTTAATGTAGTTGTCGGCTCACTTGACAGTATGATAAACTGGGGCCGTAGCAATTCGTTGTGGTCGCTTACGTTTGCAACAAGTTGTTGCGGTATCGAGTTCATGGCCGTAGGTTGTGCCCGTTATGATTTCGCCCGTTTCGGTTTCGAGGTGACACGTAACTCTCCACGTCAGGCAGACCTTATCATGTGTGCCGGTACCATCACGCATAAGATGGCGCCAGCCTTTAAGCGTCTTTATGACCAGATGGCGGAGCCGAAGTATGTGGTAGCTGTAGGTGGTTGTGCTATTTCTGGCGGCCCGTTTAAGAGTAGTTATCATGTGGTACGGGGCATAGGTGAGATTGTTCCTGTCGATGTGTACATTCCGGGATGTCCTCCAAGGCCTGAGGCTATATTATACGGCATGATGCAACTACAGAGAAAAGTCAAGGTTGAAAAGTTCTTCGGCGGAGTGAATCACAAAGAGAAAAAGCCTATCATCATCAACGGTAACGATGTTGATGATGAAAAGTTGAAAGAAGCTTCGGCTGCGCTCAATTTGGTGAACACGTCGTCGGCATCTAATATTTAATAAAGGAAGCGATGAAATTAGAAAACAAAATATTCGAATTGAAGGATTTTGCCTCTGAAATGGCAAAACTCAAGAATGAGAAGCATTTTGACTTCCTCGTAACTATAGTAGGTGAAGATTTTGGAGAGGAAGGACTCGGTGCCGTATACATCCTCGAAAATACCGAGACACACGAACGCACAAGTGTCAAGGCTGTGAATGCCGACCGTGACAATGCTTACATTCCAACAGTAAGCAACTTGTGGAAAGGCGCTGAATTCCTTGAGCGTGAAGTGTATGATTTTTATGGTATAAAGTTCCTTGGCAACAAGGATATGCGTCGTCTGTACTTGCGTAACGACTTCAAAGGGTATCCTATGAGGAAAGATTACGACATGAGTCCGGAGAACAACAAATATACGCTTGATGACGATACGGAGTTGGATTATACATTAGAGTATAATCTTGATGAGGATGGCAACCTTAAAGCTACGAAGCACAAGCTTTTTACCGATGATGATTATGTTATAAACATCGGTCCTCAGCACCCTGCGACACATGGTGTGCTTCGCCTTCAGACGGTTCTCGACGGAGAATATGTTAGAAAGGTATACCCGCATTGCGGTTATATTCATCGTGGCATTGAAAAAATGTGCGAAAGCTATACTTATCCTCAGACTTTGGCACTGACGGATCGTCTTGATTACCTTTCGGCCATGATGAACCGCCATGCCCTTGTTTCCGTAATAGAGGAGGGTATGGGTATAGAATTGTCTGACCGTATTAAGTACATCCGTACAATTATGGATGAACTTCAGCGTCTTGATTCACACTTGTTGTATTTTGGATGTTGCGCACAGGACCTTGGTGCGTTGACTGCATTTATTTACGGTATGCGTGACCGTGAGCAAGTGCTCAACGTAATGGAGGAAACAACAGGAGGACGCCTTATCCAGAACTATTATAGAATAGGTGGATGTCAGGCTGATATAGACCCGAATTTGGTTTCTAACGTAAAGAAACTGTGTGAATATATCAAGCCAATGTTCAAGGAATATGATGATGTGTTCACAGACAACGTAATTCTGCAAAACCGTTTCAAGAATGTAGGTGTGCTTTCAATGGAAGATGCTATTTCCTACGGTTGTACAGGTGGTACCGGACGTGCTTCAGGATGGCACAATGATGTCAGAAAGAACCATCCTTACGATTTGTATGGTCAAGTTGATTTTGATGAAATCACATATACGCACGGAGATTGCTTTGACCGCTATATGGTTCGTCTTGGTGAAATGCGCCAAAGCGTCCGAATCCTTGAGCAGTTGATTGACAATATTCCTGCTGGAGAGTTCTATATCAAGCAGAAGCCTATCATTAAAGTGCCTGAAGGCTCTTGGTATACAAGCTGTGAGGGTAGTCGTGGTGAAATTGGTGTTTATCTGCGCAGTGATGGAGGGAAGAATCCTTGTAGGTTGAAATTCCGTCCGATGGGTCTGCCTCTTGTATCGGCCATGGATACGATTTGCCGTGGCGAGAAGATTGCCGACCTTATCTCAATCGGTGCGACGCTCGACTATGTGATTCCTGATATAGACAGGTAATTCAGGGTTTTGCTTTGATTTTATAAACTTAAACTTTAAACAAAGTGTTTGATTTTAGTATAGTAACAACATGGTTTGACAGCCTGCTCAGGGATACCCTGGGACTTGGCAATTTCTTGTCAATCCTTATTGAGTGCGTTATTGTCGGCCTTCTTATATTGGTGGCTTATGCCATGCTGGCAATCGTGCTTATATATATGGAACGTAAGGTCTGCGCTTTCTTCCAATGCCGTCTTGGCCCGATGCGTGTCGGAAAGTGGGGTATATTCCAGGTTTTCGCTGACGTGCTGAAGATGCTTATTAAGGAAATCTTCCTTGTTGATAAGGCAGACAAACTGCTTTATATCATTGCACCTTTCCTTGTGATAATAGGCAGTGTAGGAGCTTTTGCTTTCATGCCGTGGAACAAAGGGGCTGAAATCCTTGATTTCAATGTTGGAGTATTCCTTCTAACTGCGATTTCAAGTATCGGCGTTGTCGGTATCTTCCTTGCTGGATGGGGCTCTAACAATAAGTATTCGGTCGTATCTGCAATGCGTGGTGCCGTACAGATGATTTCATACGAAATGTCGCTTTGCCTTTGTCTTATTACAGCTGTGGCATTGACTGGTACAATGAGTCTTTCAGGTATTGTTGAATCACAGAACGACGGATGGTTGATTTTTAAAGGACATATCCCGGCAATCATCGCATTCTTGATATTCCTTATTGCCGGTAATGCAGAAGCAAACCGTGGCCCGTTCGACTTAGCTGAGGCTGAGAGTGAGCTTACTGCGGGTTATCATACCGAATATTCAGGTATGGGTTTCGGATTTTTCTATCTTGCTGAGTACCTCAATCTGTTTATCATTGCCGGTGTGGCGGCGACTGTGTTCCTTGGCGGTTGGATGCCGCTGCACATCGCGGGACTCGATGGCTTTAATACTGTCATGGATTATATTCCTGGCATTGTGTGGTTCTTGGCTAAGACATTCTTCCTGATCTGGATATTGCTTTGGATTAAGTGGACATATCCACGCTTGCGTATCGACCAGATACTTAAGCTTGAGTGGAAGTATCTCATGCCGTTAAGTTTGCTTAACTTAGTCATAATGACAATTGTTGTAGCTTTAGGTTGGCATTTCTAAGGAGTAACTGTGTTTAAGGATTGAATTCATTTAATAATGGAAGAAAATAACAAATCATATTTCGGCGGAATAAAAGACGGTGTGAAGTCTTTGTTGACCGGACTTGGCGTTACCTTTCGTGAATATCTCACGAAGAAAATTACCGAGCAGTATCCGGAAAACAGAAAGACTACGTTGCACGTGGCTGCGCGCCATCGTGGCAGACTGATAATGCCGCAAGACGCTGAAGGTAATAACAAGTGTATCGCATGTAAATTATGCGAGATGGCTTGTCCTAATGGGACAATAAGGATTGTACAGAAGATGGTCGAGACCGAGGACGGTAAGAAAAAACGTGTTCTTGAAGACTACGTTTACGATCTTGGAGAGTGTATGTTCTGCGAGCTTTGCGTAAACGCGTGTCCTCATGACGCTATTAAGTTTGTCAATGATTTCGAGAACTCTACATTCAGCCGCGACTCTCTTGTATTGCATCTTAACAAAGAAAAGTTCGAACCTGCACTGCCTAATATAACAGACGGAGGTGCTCCATTCGAAATAGGTACATTCAATACGAAAATTAAGTAAGAGGAGAACGTGAATATGGCTAATATGGTAATGTTTATTATTCTCGCTGTCGTAATACTGGGTTCAGCTTTAGTATGTATAACGACAAAGCGGATTATGAGAGCGGCCACTTTCTTGCTGTTCGTTCTCTTAGGTGTGGCTGGATTGTACTTTTTGCTTGACTATACGTTCTTGGGTGCAGCTCAAATTAGCGTATATGCAGGAGGTATAACCATGATTTACATTTTTGCTATACAACTTGTAAGCAAGCGTACCCTTCAGGGAATGGTTGAGCGCCTTAAGGGAAGTCGTGTGGCTTTTGGAGCTTTGATGACCTTGGTTGGACTGGTTACGGTTGTAGCGGTGTTTTTCAAGAACAAGTTTATAGATATGTCGATGCAGATGGCTGACGCAGAAGTTCCGATGAACGTAATAGGCAAGACTCTTATGGGATCGGAAAAATACCAGTATGTGTTGCCGTTCGAGTTCATCTCTGTGTTCCTGCTCGCATGTATCATAGGTGGAATTGTAATATCGAGAAAGGAGTAATATAGTATGGTACCGGTAGAATGTTTCTTCGTGCTTTCAGCACTGTTGTTTTTTATTGGCGTATTCGGGTTCATTACGAGACGTAACCTGATTGCCATGCTTATTTCCGTAGAGTTGATACTCAACTCGGTCGATATTAACTTCGCGGCTTTCAACCGTCTGTTGTTCCCCGGACAGTTCGAGGGATTCTTTTTCACCCTGTTCAGTATTGGTGTGAGTGCAGCCGAGACAGCCGTGGCAATAGCTATTATTATTAATGTTTACCGTAATTTCCACAGTGACCAGGTGAACTGTATTGAAAACATGAAAAATTAATTGAGTTATGGATTATAGTTATGTATTTCTGATACTCTTGTTGCCTGCTCTCACGTTTGTGCTGTTGGGATTGGCCGGAATGAAGATGTCGCATAAGACGGCAGGTCTTATCGGCACATGTTCATTGGCCATTATAACAGTGCTGTGTTACTATACGGCATTTGAGTATTTCCTTGTGCAAGGAAGAGACGCGGCTACGGGACTTTATCCGACAGTTACCGTGTTTGATGTCACTTGGCTTAAGTTTTCCGAACTTCTTACTTTTAACATCGGTTTCCGTATAACTCCGATTTCGGCCATGATGCTTATCGTCATTTCCACGGTAAGTTTTATGGTTCACATTTATTCGTTCGGATATATGCACGGTGAAAAAGGCTTCCAGCGTTATTACGCTTTCCTTAGCCTCTTTACGATGTCAATGCTTGGATTGGTTGTCGCTACCAACATCTTCCAGATGTACTTGTTCTGGGAGCTCGTGGGTGTAAGCTCATATTTGCTTATCGGTTTCTATTATCCGTTGCATGCGGCTGTGGCAGCTTCAAAGAAGGCATTTATCGTTACACGATTTGCCGATTTGTTCTTCCTTATAGGTATTCTGTTCTACAGTTTCTATGTTGGAACGTTCAATTACGATTTGACAGCAATGGCTCCTGCGCAGACGGGTGCACTCCAGCAGGCAAGTTGGATTATGCCTACGGCACTCTTCCTGATGTTCATCGGTGGTGCTGGTAAGAGTGCGATGTTCCCGTTGCATATTTGGTTGCCGGATGCAATGGAAGGTCCGACTCCTGTCAGTGCACTTATCCATGCGGCTACGATGGTTGTTGCGGGCGTTTACCTTGTGGCAAGCCTCTTCCCGCTGTTCATTGAATTTGCTCCCCAGGCTTTGCATTGGGTTGCTTATATTGCCGCTTTCACGGCATTCTATGCTGCTGCTGTTGCATGTTGCCAGAGCGACATCAAGCGTGTACTTGCTTTCTCTACCATTTCACAGATCGGTTTCATGCTCGTTGCGCTTGGCGTTTGCATGCCCGACCCCGAACTTGGCAAGGTTGCAATGACAGAGGAGTATGCTGACGTTAACGGCCTTGGCTATATGGCCGGAATGTACCACCTGTTCACACACGCTATGTTCAAGGCTTGCTTGTTCCTTGGCGCTGGTTGTATCATTCATGCGGTACATTCTAATGAAAAAATGTACATGGGAGGTTTGCGCAAGTATATGCCCGTTACCCATTGGACATTCCTTATCTCATGTCTTGCCATTGCAGGTATTCCGTTCTTCTCAGGCTTCTGCTCAAAGGATGAAATTCTTGTGGCTTGCTACAATTTCTCTCCAGTGATGGGCGTAATAATGAGTGGAATTGCTGCCATGACAGCGTTCTATATGTTCCGTCTGTATTACTCTATCTTCTGGGGCAAGAGCTATTACGAGACTCACAAGGCCGAAGGCGCGCACCAGCCTCACGAGGCTCCGGCAACGATGACCATACCACTTATTGTTCTTTCGGCAATTACCATGCTTGTCGGTATATTCGGAACGTTGCATGTATTTGAGTTCGGTGAGTTCGTATCAGCCAATGGTATAGGTTTCGGTACCCATACTAACTGGGCTGTGGCAGTGTCGAGCACGATATTGGCATTGTGTGGTATCGCCCTTGCGACATATATGTACAAAGGCGAGGAAACACCTGTCGCAGATATGTTGGCAAAGAAATTCCCGCGCCTGCATGAGGCCGCATACCGCCGCTTCTATCTTGATGAAGTGTGGATGTTTGTTACCCATAAGATTATCTTCCGTTGCGTGAGCCGTCCTTTGGCATGGTTCGACCGTCATGTTGTTGACGGAGCCATGAACTTCATGGCTTGGGGAGCTAACGAGGCAGGAGAGAGCATTCGCGGATGGCAGAGTGGCGACGTTCGCCAATATGCCGTGTGGTTCCTTACAGGAGCTGTTGCATTAGTCCTGATATGTATTTGTCTATAAAAGAAAACCGGTAAAATGAGTATATTAAGTTTATTCGTATTGATACCCGCGCTGATGTTGCTTGGCCTGTGGCTGGCACGCAATCTTAACCAGGTGCGCGGTGTAATGGTGACCGGAGCGTCTTGTTTGTTGCTCTTGTCAATTTGGTTGACTGTTACATTCATACAGATGCGTGCGGGAGGCAACACTGACGAGATGTTGTTTACATACAGCATACCTTGGTTCGAGCCTTTGAATATTGCCTATTCTGTAGGTGTTGACGGTATCTCTGTCGTAATGTTGCTGTTGTCGAGCATTATCGTGTTTACCGGTACGTTCGCTTCATGGCAGTTGAAGCCGCTTACAAAGGAGTATTTCCTTTGGTTCACGCTGCTTAGCACAGGTGTGTACGGTTTCTTCATCACTACCGACATGTTCACGATGTTCATGTTCTATGAGGTTGCGCTCATACCGATGTATCTTCTTATCGGTGTTTGGGGCAGCGGTCATAAGGAGTATTCGGCAATGAAGCTTACCCTTATGCTTATGGGAGGTTCGGCCCTGCTTATTCTCGGAATCCTCGGAATATATTTCGGCAGTGGCGCTACTACAATGAACGTGCTTGAGATTGCGCGTATGCATAATATCCCGGTGGACATGCAAAAGGTGTTCTTCCCGTTTGTTTTCATAGGATTCGGAGTTCTCGGGGCACTGTTCCCGTTCCATACATGGAGTCCTGACGGTCACGCTTCAGCCCCCACTGCGGTGTCAATGCTTCACGCCGGCGTGCTGATGAAGCTTGGAGGCTACGGCTGCTTCCGTATCGCAATGTTCCTCCTGCCCGAGGCTGCCCATGAGTTGGCATGGATATTCCTTATCCTCACTACCATCTCAGTTGTGTACGGAGCGTTGTCGGCATGTGTGCAGACCGATTTCGGTAGTTTACGGAGCTTTCAGCGCCGTTGTACAAACCGACTTGAAGTACATCAACGCGTATTCTTCAGTGTCGCACTGCGGTTTGGTGCTCTTCGCTCTGCTGATGATGACAAAGACGGCATGCACGGGAGCAATCCTCCAGATGCTTTCACACGGATTGATGACGGCCTTGTTCTTCGCACTTATCGGTATGATTTACGGCCGTACACATACCCGTGACGTACGCCAGCTTGGCGGCTTGATGAAGATTATGCCGTTCCTTAGTGTCGGCTATGTCGTTGCCGGTCTTGCCAACCTTGGTTTGCCAGGTTTCTCGGGCTTCGTTGCCGAGATGACGATATTCGTAGGTTCGTTCATGAACAACGACGTATTCCACCGCACCGCTACGATAATTGCCTGCACGAGTATAGTCGTTACGGCTGTGTACATTCTTCGTGTAGTGGGCAAGATTCTTTATGGTAAGGTGGCCGATCCGCATTACGAGACTCTTACCGACGCTACATGGGACGAGCGCGTGGCTGTCTGCTGCCTGATATTCTGTGTGGCAGGCCTCGGTATCGCCCCGCTTTGGGCGAGCGACGTTATCGACAACGCGCTTGTGCCGATACTCGACCATATTAATAACGTTTCAGCTATAGCGGCAATTTGATGAAAGCAGACAAGTGACAAGAAAACAAGCAGACGAGGAGAAATGCCTGCTTGACGGCCGAAATGCTACAAGTGAAATCTCCTTGTTTGCCCGTCTCTCGTCAACTTGTCAACTTAAAAAACAAGAACAATGAATTACAGTCAATTTTTAAACATGATACCGGAAGCCACGTTGATGGCTATCCTAATTATCGTCTTCATTGCCGACTTCGCGTCGAGTCGCAGCCAGGAGCGCAGGTGGTTCAATCCGCTGGTGTGCCTGCTCTTGCTTGTGCAGACGGTAGTGTCTGCTGTGCCTCAGGAGCCTACGTCGGCCTTCGGCGGCATGTATGTTACCACAGCGGCCGTCAACGTGATGAAGGCAATACTCGCCGGCGGTACGCTAATCGTGACGATACAGGCGCGTAAGTGGCTGAGCCGTCCCGACACGAGCTTCAAGGAGGGCGAGTTCTACATGCTGGTAATATCCACGTTGCTCGGAATGAACATGATGATGAGCGCGGGCCACTTCCTGATGTTCTTCCTCGGCCTTGAGATGGCGTCTGTGCCTATGGCGTGTCTTGTGGCTCTTGACAAATACCGCCACAACTCGGCTGAGGGAGCTGCCAAGTTCATACTTACGGCCATGTTCTCAAGCGGCGTAATGCTGTTCGGCATATCGTTCATATACGGCGCGGCAGGCACCCTTTACTTTGACGACGTTGCCTTGGCGCTTGCGCAGAAGCAGCATCTCACGATGAGTGTGATGGGTCTTGTGTTCTTCTTCAGCGGTCTGGGCTTCAAGATAAGCCTCGTGCCGTTCCACTTCTGGACGGCTGACGCCTACCAGGGAGCGCCTACAACGGTTACGGGCTACTTGAGCGTCATCTCCAAGGGAGCCGCTGCGTTTACGCTTATGGCCATTCTCATGAAGGTTTTTGCGCCGCTTACCGAGTATTGGACGTACGTGCTCTACATTCTCGTGGCGCTTACGATAACGGTGGGCAACCTCTTCGCCATACGCCAGAAGGACCTCAAGCGCTTCATGGCGTTCAGCTCCATATCCCAGGCAGGATATATCATGCTTGCGGCGATTGGCGACAGTGCCATGGGCGTGGCCGCCCTGTCGTACTACGTGCTGGTTTACGTAGTGGCTAACATGGCCGTCTTCGCAGTGATAGGAGTTGTTGAGGAGAACAACGGGGGCGTTACCGACATGGACGCTTACGACGGTCTTTATACCACAAACCCGAAGCTCTCGCTGCTGATGACCTTCGCGCTGTTCTCGCTGGCGGGCATACCGCCTTTTGCCGGCATGTTCAGCAAGTTCTTTGTGTTCATGGCGGCTGCCCACGAGGGCTCTCCGCTGACGTACGTAGTGGTGTTCATAGCGTTGGTAAACACTGTGGTGAGCCTTTACTACTACCTGCTGATTGTCAAGGCTATGTACATCAAGAAGTCAGATGCGCCGCTGCCTACGTTTAAGAGTGACGGCAATACAAAACTGGCTCTCGCGCTTTGCACGGCAGGCATACTGCTCTTCGGCGTATGCAGCTGCTTCTACGACTGGATTGCCGCAGCAGCATAGTCATATAGTCACATACATTAAGGCGGACGGGCCCGGGCGTAAGCCCTGCCCGCCCGCCTTAATGTATGCGTGGGTTTGAGCCAGAAAAGTGAATGATGTAATCAGTTGAACGCAGTGTGATATGCAGTATTAGGCGATATGGAACAGTTTGCTGTTGTAGCTTTGTTTATAATCCCTTACGTACACTTTTCATTTCTGGTTCATCCGCAGTTCTGTTGGATAAAGATAAGATGCTGATATTCAAGTATTTGT
>OHYV01000260.1_pt1 | contig 20740 bp, 19 predicted proteins | sample 1580321 | NCBI WGS metagenome assembly OHYV01 (sample SAMEA3882529, study PRJEB24775) | human gut metagenome | biome: human-associated habitat; feature: intestine environment; material: feces | place: Netherlands | collected 2009/2010 | reverse complement strand
TAGCGCGGGGTGTCAGATTTCATTTATAGGGTACGCCCTAAAACTATGCGCTTACCAAATTGCTCGTATATGGTGGAAATTTTCCACGAAATATGTGAATCGAGTAAGCTAACCACCTACTCTTAATTACAAATATAATCCAAAGAAAAATATTCTCTTTCCTTCATATATGCAAAGTATTTCTTTTTCTAATAAAATGTAACAGGGATTTTGTCAGTTTCAAATAGACACCTCTACAGATTTATGCTAGAATATTTTTTGTATAACTTCATAGAAAGAAGCGGATGCGTTCTTTTGATGCCCTCTAGTTTTACGAAAGAGGGTGATGCCCATGAACACAATGGAAGTTTTAACTTTGTTGCTGGTAATTTTTGCGGCACTATCTTACATAGATAATCATAACAAAAAGAAATAGCATCCCGCCCTGTGATATGATACCTCTGAAGTAGACAAGGTAAATAACCAAAATCTACTTTGGAGGTATTTTTATGGGAAGAAAACCCAAGTGTACGGTTGAAGAAAAAATTTCTGCTGTCGAGGATTATCTGAATGGAATACGTTCTGTCTCTGAAATTATGGTAGATTTATCTATAAAAAGTACACGAACTATAAGAAACTGGATACTGGCATATCAAAATGGGGGAATAGAAGCCCTCTGCTCTGTTACAGCTAACCATTCCTATTCCAGTGAATTTAAAATTGAAATGGTTCGGAAGTATATCAACGGGGAAGGATCGGTTACCGATTTATGCGCCAGATATGGAATTCCTGCACATGCAACACTACAAAAATGGATTTCGTTGTATAATGCCAATAGAGAACTTAGGGATTATGATCCCAAGAGGGAGGTCTATATGGCAGAAGCAAGAAGAAAGACAACGCTAGCTGAACGTAAAGAAATCGTCGAATACTGTATTACCCACAACCGGGATTATAAAGGAACAGCTTCTCTATATGATGTTTCTTATAGCCAAGTGTATTCATGGGTCAGAAAATATGATATTGCTGGAGAAGATGGTCTATCCGATAAACGTGGACACCACAAAACGGATGATGAAGTTGATGAACTGGAGCGGCTGCGCCGGGAGAACCTTCGACTAAAGTGCCAACTTGAAGAAAAAGATATGGTGGTGGAACTGTTAAAAAAAGTGAAGGAATTCGAAGGGATGTGAGGCTTGGAAAACTACGGTTTGAATCAAAATATCAGGCAATAAAATATTTTTACGAAAAAAAACAATGGAGTATCAACTGGATGTGCAAACAATTGGGCATATCACACGCTGCTTACTATAAATGGCTGCACCGGACAATTCCAGAGCAGGAATCCGAGAACACAAAACTGGCAGAACTGATAAAGGAGTATGACGAGCGGTTCGGACATATCTTGGGATACAGGCGGATGACAAGCTGGATCAACCATTTCAATCACACCAGCTACAGCAAAAACAGAGTTCACAGAATCATGAAGAAGCTGGGAATTCATTCTATTATCCGTAAAAAGAAGAAGAAATACCAGTCGTCCAGACCGGAGACAACAGCGGAAAATAAGCTGAAGAGGGAATTCAATGCAACGAAACCTAATGAGAAATGGGCTACGGATGTTACGGAATTCAAGGTTCCTGAGACTGGCAGGAAACTATATCTCAGTGTCATCATTGATCTATATGATCGATTTCCAGTTGCGTATGTCATAAGCGGAAGAAATGACAATAAGCTCGTGTTTGACACATACGATAAGGCTCTCAAAGATAATCCGGATGCCAGGCCGATTTTTCATTCTGACAGAGGTTTTCAGTACACGAGTAAAATATTTCAGAAAAGGCTTCGTGAACAAGGCATGGAACAGTCTATGTCCCGTGTTGGACACTGCATTGATAATGGTCCTACTGAAGGATTGTGGGGGATTATCAAATCAGAGATGTATTGTATGTATAAGATAACCGACGAGGTATCTTTACGTTCGGCAATCGACAAATATATAAAGTTTTATGCCGAAGAAAGACTGCAGGAAAGATTCCATTGCAAAACGCCACTGGAAGTACGAAGCGAAGCATTATCGGCGGAAACCCCGACACAATATCCGATTGCAGAGAACAAAAGAATAGAAGCATACAAAGCAAAATGGTGTGCATAAACGTCTCATAACATAAATATCCGCCACACTGAGTCAAATGTGGCGGATATCTATAAACTTATTTTAGATTTTTTACTTGTCTACTTGACAGGGGGCTGATCACTGAGAAAGTTGGATGCTATTTCTTAAATACATTTAAATTACTGAGGGCAATCGGATAACGCATCCGATAACCTTTCTGAGATGATTATACAATAAGAGGCTTGAGAAATCAAGTCTCTTATTTTTTACTTTAACAGTAAGTTCCCTGTTTATCACTTTTATACAGTTGTTAAAAGCCCCTGCTCCTTCATGCTGTAATAGGCATATCCGTAACTGTCACCATTTTCTTTTCTTCCAATAATGATGTGGTCAAGAAGTTCTATTCCTATAAGCCTTCCAGCTTCAAATAATCGCTTTGTAGTGCTTATGTTTTCTTTTGAAACAGATACTTCTCCTGATGGGTGGAAATGTGTATGTTCCCGTCGTATAAGTTCCACAGAACATATACCCCATTAGAAAAAGCTACCGTTTCCAGTAGCTTTGTAATACTTTTATTATTCATTTTTTCGTTCTCCATATGTTTCTATGAAAATACTGACAATGCTTAATCCTTCCATAATTGCATTAAAATCAATACCTTCGACAGACAAAGCATTTGAGGCATCAAATAATTCATCATCGACATTTAATTCCGAATCCATATCCAATAGAGCTTCATGGTACCATTCTGTGATTTCCTTATTTAAACTTTCTGCTTCTCCAATCATCTTATTCAGCATTTCTATTTTGTCTTTTATTTCCTGTGGCACAAACGATTCTTCAATATCCACTATATTGCCTCCTAACTTAATCCTGCATCCTTTAATGCTTCTTCAACCAAATATTCTTCATAAGAACCATATCTCCCTGCGTGCGTTGCAGATATACCATATGCTTCCCTTAAAAAATTAGGTCCATTTAATGCAGCCATTTCCTGAAGACAGGTTATTCTCAGTACTTGTGGAGTAAAACCACTAAATTTTCTCACCATGCTTGTTATAAATGTTTTTGAAACTGGATTGTCTGGAAGATAATCGCCTCGTGTTCTTTTTATAAATAAGTGTGTATTAGATTCATTATTTGGAAATTCCTTTCGCATTTGCATATACTCTATCAACAACACTATTTCTATGGGCATCAGGTATATATCAGGCACATCCTTCATGTGTATGACTTTTCTTTCTACATTTACTGCACTCAGTTTTATTTCCTTTATCCTCATTGATTGCACTGCGTGTAAAAAGCACAAGGATGTTAGGAGTGCTTCATATGGAAAGGACACTCCATCTTCCTTAATTTTATGATACAGCATACGTTGTTCCTGATATGTCAGTGCTTCACATACACGTGGCATTTCTCTAGTTCTGTAATCAGTTATCGGAATGGTAAATATACATCTTTTCCGCTTTGCAAACTTAAAAAACTGATACAAATCCTTTCTCGAACATTCTCGGTTTGAAGCTGGCAGAGACAATAAATATTGATTGACTATTGTTTCAGTAAAATCCGTCCAATGTGTCACTGTTTTATAGTTTTCCGTAATCCATCGAACCATTCTATACAATGAACACATATCCGATTCAATAGTGCTACCTTTGACCGGATTGCTTGCGTTATTGGATATTTGACGCTCCTGCAACGCAAATTTATCTTCCACATACCACTTTAAACACTTTTGAAAGCTTTCCGGCACTTTTGCAATATATTTTTCACATTGCTTTCTATACATACCATTTTCTGACGGTGCCTGTATCAGTTTTCTACCAATCATAAAGCCTGATAGACTACGCCATGCTTTAGCTTTTCCATAATATTCAAAAGTATGTTCAAGCCAATCATAAGTCAACTCCTTTGGAGATATATCTTCCATGGCAATAAATATATTCGCTGCATTTCGTAAATGATGAAAAACTGCTTTTTGTTCCTTATGGTAACTTATCAAAAATGCTCTGTACTCCTCCAGTATTCTAAGTACCCAAGGCTTCTCAACAGGTATCTCCAATGAATTGTATACAAACATTTATAAAGGTGGCATTTTCCCATTTGCAACCTTTTTAATGGGAACAACCTTCTCTTGTTTTTTCTTTACATATGGAGTAGGAGTAAATACCCATAAGTCACTTGGCGTACACTCCAAAGCCATACACAAAGCATCCATTGTTTCCGCCTTCACTTGTTTGGGCTGTTCATTTATTAATGCACTTATTGATGGTGCAGATAGTTTGTAACCTGCTAAATCTTGAAGCAATCTGCTAAGTTCAGCACCAGACCAAATATTCTTTTCAGCCATTACCTTCCTAAGTTTCCATTCCAACGCCATTTAACATTCCTCCTGTTCCTCTTCGTATGACTCTAATAGCTTTTGCCATTTGCTTTGAGCCATCCGAATCCGTTTTTCCAGAAAATCATCACCGGGAGATACATATGCAAACGTTGTCTGAATCTGACTATGCCCCAGCAATGTTTTCAGAGTAAGCAAATCCACTCCCATTTCTGTAAGTCTTGTTGCAAACTCATGCCGGAGCTGATGAGGGCTAAAAATTTCCTCATCAGTAAACCCCAAATCCTTCTGCCTTCTCCGTAGTGAATTTCTTGCAACATCACGTGATATTCTTCTCTTGGTTTCGCTTAAAAACAATGGTCCGGATACTTCATCCGTAAATAATGGTCTAACATTAGTTAAATACCACTGCATCAGCTCATCCAGTCCCATAAGCATTGGCACCAAACGTTCCTTGTATCCATTTCCTTTTGAGCCTTTTGCATAACGCACATGAATTTTACCTTTTTCTCCTAAATCAAAGCGTATATCTTTCACATCAAGCATTATACACTCAAAAGACCTCAATCCTGCTTTTTCCATAGTACGAAATATCATATAATCTCTAGCTATTGTAGCAAACTTTCTTGCATTTAACATCTCATTCTTTAAACCATCCCAAAACCGTTCCAATAACTCTGGTTCTGGTGGAAGCACCGCTGAGTCCATGTCATCCCTACGATGCATATGTCTATTAAATTTATCAATAATGCTTGGAACATTTACACCATAGTTTTCATAAATATCTCTGCTATGCCTCGCCTCTAAAAAATCAAGAAATGCTGCTATACAGGATTGATACTTACGCCTTGTAGAATATGCTAATCCTCTTCCAACAAGGCTTTCATAAAAAGAATCCATATCGGAAGCACTTAACTCCCAAATGAATTTATCACTTATATCCAGAATTTCATTTACATTTCTTATATTCAAGGCAATCGTTGCTTTTGTATACCCCAGAACACTCTGTTGTTGCTCCCATAAACCTATCAATTTAGCTTGAAATCTTACTGATTCTTCATACGATGGTTCCTCTTTCTGCGGTTGCATGCCGCCGTTAACAACCCTAATTCCATTATTCATAATAAGACTCCATTCATTTAGGTATCTCCTAATTTATTTAGGTGTTACCTAATATATCATAATGAAATCAAGATGTCAACATACCCTTTCCCCGATGGTTATGAACTACAATAAATGTTCCTGCTCCACAAAGAAGATTTCTAATCATAATCTTCCTTGTATGTAAAAGACAGGCATTAACTGTTCCATGCCCCACTTCAAATATGCCAAGAATCCTGCATTTTGTATCTAATGATAAAAGATAGACATATTCCTCTGCGGCCGTGTGAAGTTCAAACAAATCACAAATCATACTTGCGATTTTTTCTGCACAGTCTAAGTGCTTATTTTCTGTTTTATAATTATACGCTTTTTCTTTTACAAGTTCTGTAAGGTTATTCTCTCTGTTTATTTTCGTGCTATAAGTTATTATCCTCATCACAATCCTCCTCGTCTTCTGCATAGCCGTATTCTGGTGAAAAGAAAAATATGATGTCATCATCTTCTTCATCATATAACTTTCTTTTTTCCATCTCACAGTCATCATCTAAATTTTCGTCTTCTTCATAGTCATCATCATAATCTTTGTCAAAATGTTCACACATAATCTTTACTCCTTTGTAAAAAAATAAGGAGAATGTAACTTACACTCCCCTTATTTTTTATAGCCTTCTGATGTTGTTTCTTTTATTTACTTTTTCTTTAGCTCTGATTTTGTATCACATTCTTTGGAACTTTCTTTTGCTTCCTTTGTCTTTGTACCTGATATAAATTCAAAGCTATATCAGATTCATTAAAATCTGTCCGAAAAAGTGTCTTAATTTATGAGACCATTATAGTATTTGCAGCCTTGACATACATAGACAATAAACATAACCGCAAATAAACGGAAAGGCTATCCTCTACGCCAATAGGGGATAGCCTTTAATCCGTTTGATTTTTAAACTGATTATTTGTTTCCGATTGTGCAACCGTTGGACACACCAAAATCCTTCGGTTTCTAATCTGATTATAAACCAGCCTTGCGGATTTTGCAAGAAGTTTAAGATAGAGGTGCCTAGTGCACCTCTATTTTGTAAGCACTCAATATTCCAACGTCCATTGGCAATGCCATTAAGCCGGTTGTTCGAAGTTTTGTTCGATAACCCAGCTGTTGCCAAATATCCGATATTTTAAACTCAAAAAGCCCAAAAACAGGTATGCCAAAAAGACAGATGCTGTCCATCTGCCAAAAAGAAGGATATTCAGTTGCAGAACTTACCGATATCCAAAATGAATTGCGCTGATTCCACGGAGAGGCCGCTGAAACTGCCGGAACCTGTCTTTCACTGCGTGGACATATTTCATCAGCCGGATAATATCGATGTACCTGCCGGAATCCCTGCGCATGAAGAACTTTCTGGCTGTTTTGAATGAAAGTACAGAATCCCGGCCGCATGTTTGAGATAGTGGAGAGAAATTTCAATGTTCGTCGCAAGCACGGAGTAGATTACAATGTATGGTGTAATGCAGCACCGTTGATTTTGGCAGACCTTTCGATTTTTCTTTTGATTTCCAGAATGAAATTTATATCTGGAAAAATAGCTACAAATATTTCGATTTGTGCATTTGGAATTTATCTGGTACATATTATGAGTTGATGAAAAAAAAGCGGAAGAGGGTAATAACGCCGGCAGAGATGCCGGCGTGGAGTTTATTCAGATTAAAATAATACAGATAGAAGAAAAGAGTTATCTGGGTAGCATAAGAGGATAAATTATGGTATACTTTGATCATGTAGCAGAAATTAAAATGGATTGTAGATAAGACACTAAGGAGAATGTTGTGCAGGTAACAGATAAGCTAACCAAGGCACTTACAGAAGCAAAATATCTGAATGCGGATAATGTCAGCCGGTATCGCTGCATTATGCGCATTTTTTTTGAAAATTATGAAAAACTCCGTTATTGGCTGTATCAGGAGGAAGTATATGCCCAGATGGTACAGGATCCGTTTTTTTCGGAGTATAAGCTGGAACAGTGCCAACAGGATCTGGCAATGCTTGTGGAATGGAAAAATCTGAATACGATACAGGATACGCGTAAAGTATCATCGATTGAAGAATTTAAGAATAAAAAATTCCGGTATCAGATGTCGGAGTACAGTGTGGAGATTGAACGTCTGGTGCTGCGTTTAGAGAATCTTTTTATTGAAGGCGCATCTTTGGAGCCGACACTTTTGGAGCGGATTCGAATTAACATTTCGCGTTTTCCACAGATGGCGGATGAAGATTTAAACAAAGTTTATACCTGGTGGAATGATCTGAACAATGATTTTGTGCGTCTGAACCAGAATTATCAGGATTATATCCGTGATTTGAACAGTGTGAAAGCAGAAGAAATGATGCACACAAAAGAGTTTCTGGTGTTTAAGGATCGACTGGTCGAGTATCTGCGCAATTTTATCAAAGGATTACAGCGCAATGTTGGTGTAATTGAGGAAGATTTGCGCACATTAGAAGACGGAAATAAGCAGCAGGTGTTTGAAAAAATCGTGCAGTATGAAATGTTGATTCCACGCATGGATGTGGAAGTTTCACGGGAGCTGCTGGAAGAAAAAACAAAGGGACGGTTTCAGAGTATTTATGAATGGTTTGTTTCTTCTAATGGAGAAGAAAATGAGGCTGGTAAACTTTTTGATGCAACCAATGAAATTATCCGGAGAATCACAAGGTATGCGGCACAGCTCAGTGAGAAAAATGCGTTTGGAGCCAATCGAAGAGAAGAATACCGTAAAGTAGCAGAACTGTTTTTAAAGTGTGAGGATGTACAGCAGGCACACCGGATGTCTGCCATGGTTTTTGGATTGGAGAAACCATATCATCTAAAGGGAGATCTGGTCCGCGAGACGGACAGTATGAATCAGAGTGTTTATGAAGAACGTCCATTTGAAGTAACATTGAAACCGCGTGTGAGAACTTATAGGGAGAAGTCCAGCCGCAGTGCCATCCGGGAAGCAGCAGAAGAAAAGCAAAGAACAAGACAGCAGATGATTAAAAAGCAAAAAGAAGATATGCGCAAACTCCGGGAATTGGAGTCGGATGGGAAAATAGACTTTTCTACGCTGCCGGTTCTTGAGCCGCATGTACGGGAAATCCTGTTGAAGTGGATTTCAGATGCAATGGAAAATCCGGCAGGGGCTGCAAGAACGGAAGAGGGAAGGTACTATACACTTGATATGAGCAGGAAGGAAGAACGCTGTGTCGTGCATTGCGAGGATGGCAGTTTTACCATGCCAAAACTTGCGATTGTATTTCAGGAGGAAGGATGATGAAGGAACTGGAGGTATTACTGAATCAACGATGGGTACTGAAATCGGAAAACAAAGAATTGTATTATCAGTTGAGAGATGCAATTGGTGATATTCGCAAATATGCATCGGATAAGCTGGGATGTCAGGTGACAGAAAATGCATTGATGGTGAAGATGGAAAAGATTCCGGTAATTCCAGAGAATTTTATGGGAATTTTAGATTTTTCTTCCAAAGAAGAGTATGCGTTTCTCTGTATTTTGCTAATGTTTCTGGAAGAAAAAGACACGCAGGAACAATTTATTTTATCGCAGCTTACCGAGTACATTTCTGCAAATATGCCGGGAGAGTCCATAGACTGGACCGTATATACAAGCCGGAGGCGGCTGATTAAGGTATTACGTTATGCAGTGACACAGGGAATTGTCAGCATTACGGATGGAGCGGATGATGCTTTTATGGAAGATGCAGCCGGAGAAGTGCTGTATGAAAATACTGGAGCATCCCGTTATTTTATGCGTAATTTTTCAAAGGACATTACCGATTATGGAAGTCCAAAAGATTTTTTAGAGAGTGACTGGTTTGCAATGGATGAGGACCGGGGAATTGCCAGAAGACATCGGGTGTATAAGCGTTTGCTATTTGCACCGGGAATGTATCGCCGGGATGGATCAGAAGAAGATTTTGAGTATTTGAAATATTATGGACACCGCCTTACAGAAGATCTTGAGCAGAATTTTGACTGCCATGTACATATTCATAGAGGCAGTGCCTATGTGATGCTTCAGGATGACTGCCGGATGGGAAATACTTTTCCTGGAAATAATGTGCTTTCCGATATTATTCTTTTGTGTCTGGCTGAAATCAGAAAACGTATCGAACAAAAAGAATGGAACATACAAAAGAATGAGATTGGTATTGTGGATACGGTATCGTTTGAACAGATGATACGGAGTGTCCGACAGAAGTATGGACAGGGATTTTCCAAGAATTACAGGGAAATGCCGGACAGCGAATTTCCCAGCACGGTGATGGCTGCCATGGAATTGTGGATGTTTATCAAATGGGACAAAGCATCACATCAGGTGGAAATATATCCGGCAGCCGGGAAGCTGCAGGGAACGTATCCGAAAGATTTTGCGGGAGGAAGAGAAAATGAGTAGTAGATGGCAGGCCAGTAAGATCGGACTAATTAATTTCTGGTATTATGACGAGCAGGAATTTCCATTTGTAAAGGGGCGGATGCTGCTGAGAGGATCCAATGGATCCGGTAAATCCGTAACGATGCAGAGTGTGGTTCCGCTTTTGTTGGACGGAAATATGAGTCCGGAACGTCTGGATCCGTTTGGTTCGAGAGACCGGAAGATGAGCAGTTATCTGCTGGAAGAGGATGATGGACGGGAAGAACGAACCGGCTATCTGTATCTGGAGTTTAAGCGAAAAGAGACGGAAAACTATCTGACGATTGGTATGGGAATCCGGGCACGGCGTGGAAAGCCATTGGATAAATGGTATTTTTCACTGACGGATGGAAGACGAGTGGGTGCCGATTTCTTTTTGTACAAAGAAACCAATGAGAAGGTGACACTTTCCAAAAAAGAATTGGAAAACCGCATTGCAGCAGGGGGACAGGTGTTTGACCGTCAGGCAGATTATATGGAATACGTAAACCGTCAGATCTTTGGATTTGATACGGTAGAGGAATACAAAGAGATGATTGATCTGCTGATTCAGCTGCGTACACCGAAATTGTCAAAAGATTTTAAACCTTCTGTGATTAATGATATTTTAAGTGATTCCCTGCAGCCGCTTTCGGATGATGATCTGCGTCCGATGTCGGATGCTATCGAAAATATGGATCAGATGACAATGAATTTAAAAAGCCGCAGGGAGGCGCAGCAGGCCGCGCAGAAAATCCAGAACGTGTATGACAAATACAACCGTTTGGCATTATATGAAAAAGCGAAAAAATATCAGGAAATCTGCGATGATATAGAAGAAGTTGACAAAGAGCAAAAAAAGCGTCAGACAGACATTGCAGGGAGTGAAGAAGAAATCACATCACTATCTGGTCAGCTTGAAGAAATGCAGGCAAAGCACGATGCAATGGAAAAAGAAAGAGAATCTTTAAGTAAGAGTGATGCAGTCGGCTTAAAAGACCGGGAAGCCGGGCTTGCACAGGAAATGAAGCGTCAGCAGAGCATTATAGACAGTAAAAATGCAACCCTGGAGGCAAAGCAGGAACAGTACAGGGAGGAAGAAGAAAAGCAAAGAGAAGAAGAAAATCGTAAATTTGAAAAAGAAAAAGAGCTGGGAGAGCTTTTGCAAGAAATGCAGACAGAGGCAGAGAGCATGGCTTTTGAGGAGCATAGTTTTTTTCAGACGGAGTGTGAGGAACATCTGGAAGAAACAATTGCATTTGATACGCATGAAAAGCAATTCTCAGATGTGAAAAATAAAATTTATGATGCATTTCAAATTCTGCAGGAAACAAATTTACTGGAACCACAGGCAGAAGAACTCTTAAAGCAAAGAGACAGAATAAAGAAAGAATTGGATGCGATACAAAGAGATATGTCAGCAAAAGACATGCTTTTGGTTCAGGAGCAGAATGCATGGAAAGAGGCTTTATATGCATGGAACAGATCGAATACAGAGCTTATTCTTGATTCGGAACAGCTGAAAGACTGTAGCAGATATGCACAGGATTTTAAAGAAACTTCTGATTTTGCGGAGGTGCGGAAAACGGTAACAGATATCTGGTTTTCTTATAAAAACCCGCTGGAACTGCAAATGCAGGAAGAAGAAAAAGAGTATGAGCAGAAACGTCTGGAAAAGGAGCAGACAGAAGCAGAACTCACAGAATGGGAAAACGCAAAAGATCCACAGCCGGAACGTTCCGAAGCGGTTAGAAAGAACCGGCAGCGTCTGGATGCATTGAAGATTCCGTATCAGGAATTTTATAAAGCAATCGAATTTGGGGATTCCCTGACAGAACAGGAATGCAATCATTTGGAAGAGGCTTTGCTTTCGATGGGGATTCTGGATGCACTGGTCGTGGATGCGTCTTACCGGGAACAGGTGCTGACGATGGAAGAAGGCTGCGAAGACCGTTATCTGTTCGTCCAGAAGTCTTACAGTGGAAAGAGTCTGCTGGACGTTTTGGAATTGAATGATTCCATGAATGATATTTTCTCAAATCAGCGTCTTACTGGTATTTTGTCTGGTATTGCATATAATGAGGAGAGCATGATTTCGGTTTCATCAGAAGGTATTTATCAGATGGGCGTTTTGTCTGGAACGATTACAGGAGAGCATGTAGCAGGATTCCTGGGTGCGCGGGCTCGGGAACGCAATCGTCAGGAACAGATCAGAGTCTGCAAAGAAAAAATTCAGGGATTGCAAAGCAGCATGAACCAGTTGGAAGCAAAAAAGGCTGGGATTGTAATCCGGATGCAGAAGCTGGAGCAGGAATATCAGGCTTTGCCGCAGGATACGGGTATACGTACAGCTTTCAAGATGCTTGTGCAGGAGCAGCACAAATATGAAACGAAAACGGCAGAGTGTAAGGAGATCGAGGAGCGTTGGAAGAAACTTTCAGAGCAGATACAGGAAAAGAAAAAGAAAGCGATAGAAATTGCGCAGCAGTTGTATCTGCAATGTACGTATGCCATATTTCAGGAAGCAAAGGATGCGGCAGCAGAGTATGAAAAGAATCTGATCGCGTTAAAGTCTGCGCATGAAATGTTTTTACAGAGTGTAAGGCATATGAAAGATCTGACCAGGCGTCTGGAAAGCATTGATGCAGATCTGGATGAAATCCGTTATGATCTGTCAGGTGCGCAGCGTCACCTTGTAAAGCTGGAGCAGGAACATGCATCCATCGTGGAGCAATTGAAACTGACGGATTACGAACAGATCAGGGAACGGCTGGATGCCTGTATTACATGGCTGAAGGAATATCCAGAGCATCTGAACCAATGCCTGCAGAAACGCGCCGGAATAAAGGAGCATCTGGATACATTGCGTAAGCAGGAAGAAGCAGGCGAAAGCCAGAAACAGATTCTGGAACAAAAGCGTATCTGGAGGGGGAAATGTTACGAGGCAGAATTTGCCCTTGCTTATGTCAGGTTTCCAGAAGAAATGCAGACGGACGTAAACAGTATTTGCGAATATCTGGAGGCTGATACGAAATCGCTTGGAAAGCAAAATGTAATTACGAGTCTGAATCAGATTTATTTTGAAAACCGGGGCTTTTTAAATGAGTATCAGGTGATGCAGGGGGAATTATTTAAAGAACTAGATGAAAACCGGCCATTGGGAGAAGCCGAGGCTGTCCGTCAGGATTTCACAGCGCGTTATCAGGGGATAAAGCTTCCATTTTCACGGCTTTTGGCACATTTGGAAGAAGATATCGCACAGTTACAGGATCTGATTAAAGCGGGGGATCGTGAGTTGTTTGAAGATATTCTGGCCAATACGGTCAGTCGTAAAATCCGCGGCAAAATTAATGCTTCCAATGCATGGGTAGAAAAGATGAATGCACTGATGGGCAGTATGAATACATCCAGCGGTTTGAAACTGAGTCTTCGCTGGAGAAGCAAGACGGCAGAGAGTGAAAACCAGCTGGATACAAAAGAACTGGTAGAACTGTTAAAGAAGGATTACCGGTTAATGAGTGAAGAAGAGGCAGCACGCCTGTCCACACATTTTCGCTCAAAAGTCGAAGAAGCAAGAAGGAGAGCCTCGGACAGTGGCGGTATGATTTCGTTTTACCAGGTTATGAAAGAGACGTTGGATTATCGTATGATTACTTCCTATTAGGAACACTGTAAATACAAGGCTTTTCGGAGCTTGCAAACCAGAAAAAATAATATTTGATCTATCACATTACGCAAAAAGCCGTCCGGCATGAGAAACGGGCGGCTTTTTTGCGTGGATAGACGGAAAGGAGGCACAAAAATAACTACAAAATTTTAGCGCTCTAATTTGTGCAACTTTAACGAAAAGGAGGATCGTAAATGGCCGATGAAAAGCTGAATACTGGCCCTGCGGAGAATATTTCCCCGGAGGCCGCCGAGCCTATCGCCACACCCGAACAGGCCGCAGCATCTGAACCCCAGCAGGAACAGACCGGGCCTGCCATACCTGAGCCCGGCGATGTGGTTGTGTCCTTTGATAAAATCAATGAGCTTATGGCGGAAAAGAGACAGAACGCCCGCGCCGAAGTCGAAAAGGCGGAAACGCCCGAAACGCCGCAACCCGCCAATACGGAGGAGCCGAAAAAGCCGCGCCGTGGCCGTCCGCCGAAAGCAGAAAAGGCCGCGACTGAAAATCAGAAAGCGGAGAAATCGGCTTGGGCCCGCAAGGGCCGCCCACCCAAGGCGGATAAGGCGGCCCCCGGCGAGGCCACGCCGACTAAGCGAGACAAATTGTCCCGAAGTGATGGAAAGGCCCCGGATGCCAAGGAGCCCGTTAAGCCCGCACAAGATACGGCACCGAAGGAAACTGCTGCTGCGGAACAGACGGCTCCCGAGCCGACCACACCGCCCCGCCCGGTTGAGGAAGGCAAGCTGGTTTATCTGAAACTTTCCGAGGTTCATCCGTTTCACACATTCCGTCCGCACCCCTTTAAGGTACGGGACGATGCGAAGATGCAGGAAATCGTTGCTTCTATCCGCGTAAACGGTGTAATGGTTCCCGGTCTTGCCCGCCCGGAGAAAGACGGAAACGGCTATGAAATTGTAGCGGGCCATCGCCGTACCCACGGCAGTGAACTGGCGGGACTGGAAGAAATGCCCTTTATCGTCCGTGAAATGACCGACCACGAAGCGGTACAGGCCATGAAGGACAGCAACAAGCAGCGTGACGGGATGCTCCCCAGCGAATTGGCCGCGCTGCTGGAACTCGAGGTTGAGGACATCAAGCATCAGGGCGGGCGGCTGAAAGGCGTTGCGGAAGGCGATGTCGGGAAACGCTCGGTTGAGATTGTAGGTGAGGCGCATGAAATGAACTATAAAAAGGTCATGCGCTACTTGCGGCTCAACTCCCTTGTGCCGGAGCTTCTGGATAAGGTAGATGATAAAAAGATGGGCTTCATGCCTGCCGTGGAGCTGTCCTACATCAAGCCAAAAAATCAGAGGCTTATTGCTGTTTCCATTGACGGGGAGCAGGCTTCGCCCTCGCTGGCTCAGGCTAAACGGCTCCGGGAATTGGATAAGGAGGGCAAGCTCAACGGCGATGTCATTGACGGCATCTTATCAGAACAGAAAAAGGAGGATCGAGGCGTGATTATTTCTACTGCGGAACTGGAAAAGTATTTTGGCAAGGAGGTAACTCCCGCCAAAATGAAAGAACAGATTATGTCCCTGCTGGATGACTGGAAAGAAAAACAGCCGCCGGAGCTGGCAAAAGCCCCGAAAAAGCAGGAACTTGACAAGTAACAACTTCGAGACACTTTGTCCCGAGGACCCCGCCCTCGCGCAGAAGCTCTGGTGGTATATATCCCCCGTCGCCGCCTGTTTTTTAGTACAGCCGGGAGTGGGCCGTCAAGGGTGCAACGCACCGCCGCTTGCGGCGGCCTGCCCTTGACGGTCTGCCCCGGCTGTGCTATTTCCCCGGCAAGCGGCGGGGGTATATCCTTCAGAGCCGCCCCCTTTCCCAAGACTGGGAAAGGGCGTGGGGTTTGGGTTGAACTTTCTTATTAAAATATCGGAGGTATGAACGATGAAACGACCCCTTGCTTATATCACCGCTGCATGGCTCGGCGGCGATAGCGAAAACGCAGAACTGGCGGCGCAGTATTGCCGCACCGTGTATGAGGCAGGCTTTTCTCCTATTTGTCCGCCTTTGTACTTGCCCCTGTTTCTCAACGATGCTGTTCCCGAGGAGCATAAAAGCGGCATCGACATGAGCCGTGACTTGCTCCGCCGTTCTCATGTGCTGGTTGTCTGCGGGCACAGTATGACCGAATCCATGAAAAATGATATTGCCGTGGCCCAGCGGCTGGGAATTACGGCAACAACCCTTGAGGGTATCCTGACCGTCAAGGGGCAGGGCCGTCGCTGATGGCGACCCTGTTTGAAGCCTACGTTACCAACGCCGGAAAGTACAGCGAGGGCCAGCTTGTGGGTGAAACACTGAAATTTCCCACAACCGCCCAGGAGGTGGAGGCTCTCTTGAAACGGATCGGCGTGGATGGCGTCCGCTATCAGGAAATTTTTATTACCTCTTTCGATGGGGATGTGCTGGGGCTCTATGACCATTTGAGCGAGTATGAAAATCTGGACGAGCTTAATCATCTGGCCTGCCTGCTTTCCGAGCTTACCTCATCGGAGCTGGAAACACTGGAGGCCGTCCTCGACAGCGGCGATCACTGTTCTTCGGTGCGGGACATCATCAATCTGACACAAAATCTGGACTGTTACGGCTTTTACCCCGGCGTATCCGATGAGGAAACGCTGGGGCGTATTTATGTGGACGATCTGGAAATGTTGGATGTGCCGGATCAGGTAAAACCGTATTTCGATTATGAGGCGTATGGCCGGGATGCCTGCATCCACGAAAACGGCCATTTTGCCCCGGGCGGCTATGTTGTCAAAGAAAGCAATCATTTCGTGGAAGTGTATCACGGCTTGCAGGATATTCCCAAGGAGCATAAGGTGTTCTCTTTCCCGAAGCTCTCTATCCGGGAGCAAATGGCCGCTTATCAGGAAATCATAGACGATTCTTCTTTGGAGGGCTACCGTCAAATGCAGAAAAAAGACCGTGGGGATCGGTGATGGCACTTCGAGACAAATTGTCCCAAGGAAGGAGGCGGTGTAACTGATTGATGAAGATATTTCCCGGCGCACGATAGCCATATCTGTAAAAACGACCAAGCTGACGGCGCGGGGACTGGCGTATGTGCTGGGCATGGTAGGCCGGAAGATCCGCAAGGCATACCGTGGAAGGCAAGTACCGCATGGCAAACAAAGTGTGCGAAAGCTCATGGCCCACGGCACAGCCACAAACAGCATTGAGCTATCCGGGGGTGTCAAGTCTTTTGACCGCGTGGCCCGGAAATGGAATGTGGACTATGCGTTCTATAAAACCGGGCCGGACAAATACCTGTTGTTTTTTAAGGCTGGACAGGCAGACGCGATGACCGCCTGCTTTTCCGAATACTCCCGGAAGATGTTAAGCAAAGCAAAATCGAACCGTGTTCCCATCCGAGAACAACTGCAACAGGCGGCGGATCAGCTTTCCAAAGAAAAGCCGAAACAGAAAGAACGTGCAAAGGAGGTGGCCCATGAGGACAGATAAGATTAGAAAATATCTCATTCCGAACATTCCCTATCTGTTCATCCTGTGGGCGTTCCTCAAGCTGGGAACGGCCTACCGGCTGGCGGCGGGGAACGATTTTGCACATAAGCTCATCGGGCTGGGCCAGACGATTGGCCCGGCCTTTGCTGACTTTGCACCCGGTCTTGCTCCGCTGGATTGGCTTGTCGGTATTGTAGGTGCAGTTGGTTTCCGGCTGCTGATCTATTTCAAAAGCAAGAACGCTAAGAAGTTTCGGCGGGATGCAGAATACGGCAGCGCCCGGTGGGGAACGGAAAAAGACATCAAACCGTTTGTTGATCCGAAGTTTGAAAACAACGTGATTTTGACCGGGACGGAGTTTCTCACGATGAACACCCGCCCGAAAATCCCCGCAAATGCCCGAAACCTGAATTGCTGTATTATCGGCTCGTCCGGCTCCGGCAAAACCCGCTTCTGGCTTACGCCCCAGCTTTTACAGGCTCATTCCTCTTATGTGGTGGTCGATCCGAAAGGCGGTGTGCTGGGACAGGTCGGGGCTTTTCTGCAAAAACGCGGGTACAAAATCAAGGTATTCAACAGCATAGATTTTTCAAAATCCATGCACTATAACCCGCTGGCGTATATCCGCAACGAGGCCGATATTCTGAAATTCGTGGATGCCCTGATTTCCAACACCAAGGGCGAAGGCAAGGAAGGCGATCCATTCTGGACAAAATCGGAAACGCTTTTGTACTGCGCCCTGATTGCCTACATCATTTTCGAGGGGCCTGCCGAGGATCGGAACATGAATACCCTTGTGGATATGATTTCCGGCATGGAGGTCAAGGAGGATGACGAGGATTTTATGAACGCGGTGGACTATATGTTTGCCGGGCTCGAAAAGCGCAAGCCGGATTGCTTCGCGGTCAAACAGTATAAAAAGTACAAATTGGCCAGCGGCAAGACGGCAAAAAGCATTTTGATTTCCTGCGGTGCGCGACTGGCTCCCTTTGACATCCCGCAGCTTCGTGAGGTCATGGCCTATGACGAATTGGAGCTTGACCGTATCGGAGATCGGAAAACGGCGGTATTCTTCATTATTTCCGATACCACGCAGACCTACAACTTTTTAGTGGCGCTTGCTTTTTCGCAGATGTTCAACCTCCTGTGTGAACGGGCGGACAATGTTCACGGTGGCCGCCTGCCGCACCATGTACGGGTGTTGTGGGATGAGGCAGCCAACACGGGACAGGTGCCCCAGCTCGAAAAGCTGGTCGCGGTTATCCGCTCCCGCGAGGTGAGTCTTTGCCTGCTGTATCAGCAGTTGGCACAGTGCAAGGCCATTTACGATAAACACGCCGAGACAATCCTCGGCAACATGGACAGCGTGGTGTTCCTCGGTGGCCGCGAAGCCAGCACCATCAAGGAAATATCCGAAAACTGGCTGGGAAAGGCCACAATCAGTATGCAGACCGACAGCCGTTCCCGTGGCCAGTCGGAAAGCTACAGCCAAAACACCCAGCGGCTGGGCCGGGAACTGATGACCCCAGCCGAGCTTGCAACCATGCCGGGAGACAAATGTATTTTGCAGCTTCGGGGCCTGCCCCCGTTCTTCTCTCCCAAATATGATCTGAAACGGCATCCGAACTACCGTTATACGGCGGAGGCCGATAAACAGAAAAACGCTTTTGACCTCGACAGGCTCATTAACCGCCGCAGGCGGCCCGGGCTGAACGAGGCGTGTACGATGTATGAGGTGGCTGTGCCGGACGATGCACTCACGGAAGAGGACGAGGACATCCTCAACTATGATGACATCGACGATCCAGACGCCTTTGCATAAACGCTTCGAGACAAAGTGTCCCGAAGTTTGTAACCTGCCGCCTGTATGGGCGGCTTTTTTGTTACCGGGAAAATCCCGGAGAAATGGAGGCTTATATGGCATTTTTCTCATCTGCAATCGACACTTTACAGACCCTCGTTATTGCTCTCGGTGCTGGCCTTGGCGTGTGGGGCGTGGTTAATCTGCTGGAGGGCTACGGCTCGGATAACCCGGGCTCCAAGTCCCAGGGCATGAAGCAGCTCATGGCGGGCGGCGGCATCATCGTCATTGGCACCACACTGATCCCTCTGCTGTCTGGCCTGTTTTAAGGTAGGTGCTTATGGATTTTCTCACCGACTGGCTCACAAACTGGCTCAAAGAGCTTCTGATTGGCGGGATCATGGGAAACCTCGAAGGGCTTTTTGATACCGTCAATACCCAAGTCGGAGAGATTGCGGTACAGGTGGGGACTACCCCGGCGGCATGGAACGCCGGGGTTTTCTCCCTGATCCGACAGCTTTCCGAAACGGTGATCCTGCCGATTGCCGGAATGGTGCTGACCTTTGTTGCCACTTATGAGCTCATACAGATGCTTTTGGAAAAGAACAATATGCACGAGGTTGACGTTGCGAACCTTTATAAATGGATGTTCAAAACGGCCTGTGCAATCCTGATCCTGTCAAATACATTCAATATCGTCATGGCTGTGTTCGATGTGTCGCAGAGCGTTATCGCGCAGGCAGGCGGGCTCATTCAAGGCTCTACCGATGTTTCGGCGGATATGCTTGCCGAACTGGAAACCTCGCTGGAGACGATGGACTTAGGGCCGCTGTTGGGGCTGTGGCTGCAGTCTGCGCTCATTGGCTTCACGATGAAGGCGATGGGAATTATCATTTTCGTTTTGGTGTATGGCAGAATGCTGGAAATCTATCTGCTGACCAGTCTGGCCCCCATCCCCGTTGCTACGCTTTCCAACCGGGAGCTTGGCAGCACCGGGCAAAACTACATCAAGTCCCTGTTTGCCGTGGGCTTTCAAGGGCTGCTGATTCTTGTATGTGTTGCAATTTACGCGGTGCTCATTCAAGGCATCGCAACAAGCGGCGATCCCATCGGGGCGATTTGGGGAACTGTGGGCTACACGGTTTTGCTTTGCTTCATGCTCTTTAAGACCGGGAGCATTGCCCAGCGTATCTTTGGCGCTCATTAACAGGAGGAGGTGCTTATGCCGAGAAGATACGGGGCGGATGGAACGCGCTTATGGAATGGAAAAACGCCGGAGGAGTTTACTGAAGCGGACGCTTACCGCTTTATGGCGGAAACGGAGGCCGTCCTGCAAAGAAAAGAGCTGATGGACGATCCCGCCCAGCCTGCTCCGGCAAGCGGAAAGGAGGAATTTTATCTGAGTAAGAAGGACGATGTATTGCTGACCCCGGAGCAGATTGCTGCGGAGGAACGGCGCTGGCTGTTTGATGCTCCCATCGCGGAGCTTGCAGAAGTCAAGGGCGTTAGCATTGATGAGGCAGTAAAAATGCGGACGGATGCCGTCTTGCAAGAGGCGGTTGTTCCGATCACAGTATCTGTCCGCCCGATTGAGCCGCAGGGTAAACTGATCGGCTTCGCCAGCGTCAACTTTGGCGGTGTGGTCATCGACGATTTTAAGGTTGTGGATGGGAAAAACGGGATTTTCCTCGGTGCTCCCTCTAAACCCGATCCTGCCAGCCGGACGGGATACCGGGCTACGGTTCGGATTCCTGACCGCGCCACACAGGAGCGGATCAATGCGGCTGGTGTGGAGGCGTATCATGCGGCG